>Ga0209150_1000227_pt1 | contig 20861 bp, 11 predicted proteins | sample WorMetTyACAVOLI3_FD_187424 | JGI IMG/M metagenome (GOLD analysis project Ga0209150, IMG submission 187424) | Marine gutless worms symbiont microbial communities from Max Planck institute for Marine Microbiology, Germany - Olavius algarvensis... ... | reverse complement strand
CAAAGAGTAACCGCATCCGATGTGCAAAAGCAGCGTTCTTAAGTAATTTTCGACATCTTTATCTTTACGCAATTTTTTAAGGACATCGGTTTCGGCAGCTAACTCAACCCAATTACTTGGAAAAAAGCAAAGTAAAAGCGACCAATCCTCTGACATTTTTTTTACCTCCACCAGGTATTTTGATGGAAGCATATGTTAATATTAATAAAAAGTCAAGAAAAATAACTTAGCGCTTATGGGGTTTATCCCCGCCCTGACCGTCGCAAACCTCATAGACGGGCATGGATTCGCGACTGATGCATATGTGGGTAGGGGCATGATCCGCCGCTTTGGCGGGGATAAACCCCGCCGCTACATACATGAGGGATTATTAAGTTTAGACACTCTAGTCCGAAGATTAGCGCATAATTATTGGAATCATATTCTGATATGACGTACGAAGGGTATCACCAAATACCAAACACGAAACACCAAACACATGATGAATTCGACTATTTACGAATTCATCAATCTTCAATATTCAATTCCAAGTTAGGATTCTGAACATGCAAAGACTACAGAAAGAGCGGGTTATAGAGCTTCAACAGCGTCTCGCCGACCAGGACATTGACCTGGCGGTCATCCACGATCCGGACAACATATATTTTCTCGCCGGATTTTGGGGCTACCTGGGGATGGATTTCGGGCGGCCGACCATTCTGGTAATTCCCCGCACCGGCTCCCCCACATTGATCACTCCCGGCCTGGAAGCCGAAATGGCCGCCAACATGACCTGGATCGAGGATATCAGACAATGGACGGACGGCATCGACGGCGAATGGCAGGCCCGGCTGGATGAAGTGCTTGGCAGCCCCGGGAATTTGAAGGTCGGATTCGAGCCGATTAAATCCCACCCGCTGATCTTCTCCTATTTAAGGCATAAAGTATCCGAATCCGCTAGGCAGGATATCGCGGGAGTTTTGGCGGAAATGCGCATGGTCAAAAGCCCGGAAGATATCAACACCATGCGCCAGGCCGGACAGGTTGCGGTGGCCATGTGCGAGGCGGCCGCGCAGACCATTGCCCCGGGTGTGCCCGAGTATGAAATTTCCCTGGCCGCGATTGCCGCCGGAACACGCCGCGCAGCGGAGTTCGTCGGCCGGCAGGAATCCGATCGGCTAGTTTCACCGGTGATTCACGATCTGCAGATCCTGCAGACCGGCCCGGACCTGGCGATGGTTCACCGGCGCCCCACCAATCGCCGCTTGATTGAAGGCGACCCGGTCTACATGTGCTTTTGTCCTTTCACCCTGTTTAAGCAAATCAAACTGGGATTTGACCGCGAATACTTTGTGGGCCGGGTGTCGGATGAACACGCCCGCATATATGAAATTGCTTTAAATGCCCAGGCGGCCGCGTTGGAAACGATTCGACCGGGGATACCGGCCCAGGAAGTTCACTTCGCTGCACTGGAAATCTATCAATCAGAAGGCTTCGGCATCTGCTATCGCACCGGCCGGGGTGTGGGATTTTCTTACCTGGAGCGTCCCGAATTCAAAGACGGCGACCAAACCGTCCTGCAGGCGGGCATGACCTTTGCGGTGGACGGCGGCATCACGATTGAAGGCGAATTCGGCGCCCGTGTCGGCGATTCGATTGTGGTGACGGAAGATGGTTTCGAATATTTGACGCCGTATCCGAAAGAGCTGAGGGTGTTGTAAGGATTTAGGGATTGAGGGATATGGGTATTTCGGATTGCGGATTGCGGATTGCGGATTGCGGATTGGAGGAATCGCTACGCTCTATCAATATGTATTGGACATAATAATTAGGTTTTGTAGGTTGGGTTGAGCCACATCCAGGCTTTGTTGGATTTCGTTGTACTCAATCCAACCTACATTTTGCCGATGATATTATGAGATGAGAAACCCAACAACGGCTGATATTGTGACCGAGGCCAGAAGTTTCTTTTTCGATCAGATTGGCCGCCCGCGGCCAGCGGCGACGCTCACAAGAAACATCTGTTCAATTCAAGAATGGAATCTTGGCTATTTTTTTGATACATATGATTGTCACGGAAGCTCAGAGGTTCAGTGCAAGCCGTTAGGCTTTACCTTTGAATCCCAAATCTTGAACATTGCGTGTGGGGTCGCAGCCCGAAGGGCGAAGCCCCAAACCCTGAACCCTGAACCCTGAACCCTGAACCTTGAACCCCAAACCTTGAACCCTGAACCCTGAACCCTGAACCTTGAACCTTGAACCTTAAACCCTGAACCTCGAACAATGACCCAATCATCACCAACACCCAAACCATACGTGATCGCCTGTGCCGTTCTGGCCTTGGATATAAAAGCTGTTGCTGAAAAGCTGGGCCTCGACATCGGGGTCAAATTCCTCGAGGGCGGTCTGCACGACCGGCCGCACCTGCTGCGCGAAAAGCTGCAGGGGGCGATCGATGAAATTTCCGCCTCCGGCCGCAGTGACCACATTATGGTGGGCTACGGTGTCTGCGGCCGGGGAACGGTGGGCATCCAGGCCCGGGGCGTCCGCCTGGCGATTCCCAAAGTTCATGACTGCATGGCGCTCTTTCTGGGCGGCGACAAAGCCTACCAGCGCCAGTTTAAAAAGTATCCGGGCACTTATTACATATCCGCCGGCTGGTATGAAGAAAAAACCGAGCCTTTTTCCCAGCAGAAAAAGACGGTTTTTTTAGGCGACCAAAAATTAAGCTATGATGAGTTGGTCGATAAATACGGCGAGACCGCCGCCCGGGAAACCTATCGTTTCTTAAACACCTGGAAGCAGAACTATCAGCGCGCGGCCTTCATTGAAACCGGCGTCAAACGATCGCCGCGCTACGAAAACCATGCCCGGCAAATGGCCCGGGAATACGGTTGGGAATACGAAAAAATTCCCGGCGACCACGCGCTGATCGAAAAGCTCTTGAGTGCCCGCACGACCAGCGCCGAGATCCTGGTGGTTCCGCCGAAGCACGTCATCCGGTTCGATTCCCTCGAATCCGAACTTTCGGCCAAACCCATTTTGTCTGATTCGGAAAATTATCTGGCGGAACCCCAAATCACCGTTGTTGATGATGGCAGGTTAACGAATGATGATGCCGCTTATGTAAAAATCGGCCTGGGGATCGATGCCGGCGGAACTTATACCGACACGGTGCTTTATGATTTTGACCGGGGCCAAACATTCTCCAAAAGCAAAGCATTGACGACCAAATGGGATTTTACGGTGGGCATTCGGGAGGCCCTGACCGGGCTGGATCGGGAAAAACTGGTCCAGGTCGAGATGGTTTCCCTGTCCACCACCCTGGCAACCAACGCCATCGTGGAGGGCGAGGGCCAGAAAGTCGGCATGATCATTATGCCGCCCTATGGGCGCTTTGATGCGCAGGACATCCCCTATGAACCCAAGGCCGCCGTCAGCGGGCAATTGGAGATATCCGGCACGGAAATCGCTCCCATCGACGAGGCCCAAATCAAAAAGATTGTGCGCCGCATGGTAGGAAAAGATGCGGTCAAAGCCTTCGCCGTGTCGGGCTATGCCGGGGCCATCAATCCGGCCCATGAACTGGCGGTCAAACGCCTCATCCGCCGGGAAACCGGCCTTTTCGTGACGTGCGGCCACGAGCTTTCGGACACGCTGAACTTCCAAACCCGGGCCCACACGGCCATGCTGAATGCCCGCATCATCCCCAAGCTGACCAAATTGCTGCTGGACCTGGAACAGGTCCTGGCTGCCCAGGGAATTGCGGCCCCGGTCGTGGTGGTCAAAGGTGATGGGACCCTGATGGGTGCCGCCCTGGCCAAGGAGCGGCCGGTGGAGACGATTTTATCGGGGCCGGCCGCCAGTGTGGCCGGTGCCCGCCATCTGACCGGGCTGAAAGATGCCCTGGTCGTGGATATGGGGGGGACCACGACGGACACCGCCGCCTTGATCGACGGGGCGGTGAGCGTCTGCCAGGCCGGGTCCAATGTCGGGGGCCACAAAACCCACGTCAAAGCCCTTGATATCCGCACTGCCGGGTTGGGCGGCGACAGCCTGATCCAATGGGAAAAAGGACAGTTTAGCATCGGCCCCCAGCGGGTGGCCCCGATTGCCTGGCTGGGCGCAACCTATGCCGGAGCGGACAAAGCCATCGACTATCTCGATCGGCGCAAGGATCGCCTGCGCGCCTCCACCAAGGGCATGCAAATTATGGCGTTGACCGGATCGGTGGCGGGCAGGCGTTTTACCTCCCGGGAAGAGAAAATCATTGCCCTCCTGCAGGAGCGCCCCTATTCGATCAAGGAGCTGTGCGAGCGCACCGGGGTGCTGCACGAGTGGGGCCTGCATATGAAGCAGCTGGAAGATAATTTTACGGTCCAGCGCTGCGGGCTGACCCTGACCGACCTGCTGCACGTGACCGGCCGCTTAGACCGCTGGGACCGCCCGGCCGCCGAACGCTTCGGCCGCCTGTTTGCGCTTTTGGCCCGCATGGATATTGATAAAATGGCCGAGCACCTGCTGAATATGGGAATTGAAGGGTTGACATTGGAGCTGCTGAAGCGCCAGCTGGATGAAGATACCGACCCCCGGGCCCTGGAAACCTGTCCGGTATGCCAAACTCTGATTGAAAACCTCTTAGGGCGGGGCAGCGAGCAATATGCCGTCCGGATCGATCTGAAAAGGCCGGTGGTCGGCATCGGTGCGCCAATCCATTTCTTCCTGCCGCTAGCCGCTCAGACCCTGGGTGCCCGGGCGGTGCTGCCGCAAGATGCCGACGTGGCCAATGCCATCGGCGCCATCACCAGCGAGGTCGTGGTCCGACGCAAGGCCGAGATCGTGCCGGGCCCGGGCGGCGGGTTCATCATCAGGGGATTGCCGGGGGCCCGGCAGTTCGGCAAATTCGAAGACGCCGACGCCTATGTACGTCGCGAGCTGGTGGACCTGGTCAGAAATCAGGCCCGGGCCGCCGGCACCAGTTGCCGCGCCGTGGAGTTGAAGACCGTCGACCAGATTCCGGACGCCGCCGACGGCAATCCGGTTTTCATCGCACGCAGCATCCAGGCCCATCTGAAAGGCCGTCCGGATCTTGTACTGAATAAGGCACCGGACCCAACATCAGCTCATGCGAATTGATTAAACTGAATTTCAGCAGCCGGGCATAAATGCGTTTCATAAGAACGGCGGCCTCCGGCTAAAGGACAGCCGGTCTGATCGCGAAAGAAACTTTTAAAAAGCGAATATCGAATATCGAACAAGGAATCATGAATGTCGAAGTAAGGAATTCTATCGATTTAAATTTAGCTAAAATAGTCAGAGCGAAGCGATTCCACACTTCATCATTCGATATTTCTTGTTCGATATTCTGCGGTTCGCTTTTATATTTACATGTAGTTTCATAAGAGTGCGGTCTCTGGCCAAAAAAAAGGCCAGTCTGATCGGAAAAGAAACTAATGAACGTCGAACATCGAACGTCCAACATCGAACATCGAATAATGTATTCTGCCTGTCGTGAGTCTTTTGTCGAACGATCTATTTAAAAAGACTGAGCGAAGCGATTCCATCATTATTCATTAGTCATTATTCATTAGTCATTCCCTGAAGTTTCACACGAGCGGCAGCCTCTGGCCCAAAAACGGCCAGTCTGATCGGAGAACAGAAACTACATTTTTGTAATAAACGTTGTAGTTCACAAGAGTTCGTGAGAACGTTCACCAGCTCGGTAGCGGTCATCGTACGCCTCTGACCTTGATGTGGTTCCGGTTTGACTTCGGCAGTTTTTGGCTGCGATGCCGATTTGTTCTATGGGGCAGATGATATCGGAAACGCCACTTGCAGCTGGTCCTCTTCCTGGTTGAGCTCATAAGCTGCATCGCCCTTCAGGGCGATATAAATGGTCGCCACCGGCGTCCCGTTTACGGCGTGTGTATCCGCCCTGATATATCGGATAATTTTATTTTCCGGAGATTTATACAATCCCTTTAGCCCACCTATTTTCGTATCGGGGAATGAGAAAACAACGCCACTGGGCTTGGCCATTCTGTGTTCGGTGTAGTCCAGCGATCGATTTGTCCGAATATTCAGCTTCAGCGAATCAGAGCCGCTATCGATTGCAATGTCGACAATATGATTTGATTCAATCCCAACTGGCCGGGCAGTATGATGAGAACCACATCCCCAAAAGGCGGCAGCATACAGAATCAGGACCAGAGTCAAAATTTTTTTCATGTTTCCCACCGTCGCACCGGCAGCCGATGCGGTTTTTATTTTGTCGCAGAAAACCTGGTCCTCTGGGCCAGGTCAGAGCTCCTTGGCTATGCCGTGAATCTGCTGCAAGCGGGAACGGAATGATGGAATACTGGAATGTTGGAATGCTGGGTTTAGAGGAATGGGGTCTATTTTTATAACGATGGCACAGATCAGTTTATAAAATCAGACCTCATCCGCTTTCGATTCCCAATATTCCATTATTCCATCATTCCATTATTCCATTGGGATTCTAAGGTAAACTCCACCCCTTTGGGGTGAAATCAAAGCCGGGTCCTCTGGGCCCGGATCTTTACCTTAGACCGTTTTTAGCAGTTTAATTTTTTAAGGGTCAGGCATAATCAAGCACCGCCGATTCTTTCTGCCCATCCACCTCGACGGTTATCGCCAACCGCTGGGCCATATCGATGGAAAAATTGACAACAATATCGATCTCACCGGCGAGCTTGGGCGAAATATTGTTAATGGGTATTTTTCCAACCCGAGAATGGGTCTTTTTTGAAATTTTTCGGCCGGACCCCTGATAAACCGTCAGCTCCAGGTTTTCGACATGATCCTTGGTCGTGGTGAACACTTGTTTGGCAGAGCAAGGCGCTTCCCGATTGGCGGGTATGAGCTCTTTGAACCGGTTGCCCGAAGTTTTTACCCCCAGGGCATGACTGGTGCGGGTCCGTATATCAATCTTCTTCTCAAAAAAATCCGTATTGTCAAGATAGGCGGCGTACATTGCCGCACCCTCGGCAATACTGGTTGATGGATTGATATTGCTCCATGTTTTTTCAGCGCCCAGGATATCGTCCAGCAGGTTCTTGACGCAGGGTATCAGGCTTGAGCCGCCGACCCGAATAACACGATCGATGTCGGAAGCCCTCAAATTGGAGCTGGCCCAGATGCCGTCGACAATTGCCGCAATCTTGTCCAGATAGTGCCGGATGCATTTTTCGAAATCATCCCGCGTCACCGAAACCTCAATATGCTGATCAGGCAGTATAAAGGGAACGGCAACATAGTAGTCATTGGACGCGCTCAAGGCGATCTTAGCCTGTATTGACTGTTCGAGCAGGTTCTTTTGCGCCTTGTTGAACAATTTGGGTTCGACACCGTCCAGCGAAACCCCGCTTTTTTCCAAAATCACATCCGCCAGGCACCTGTCGAAATCCATGCCGCCCAGCCTGTCATCACCGCTGCTGGCAAGCACCTCGAAGTAGATGGTGTCGTTGGTATGCTTAAGCTGAAACAAGGTCAGATCAAAGGTCCCGCCTCCAAGATCAAAAACGAGGATCTTCTGCTCGAACTCTTTGTCAAAATGGTCCTCGCAAATCTGTAGGGCGTAGGTCAGGGAGGCGGCGATGGGCTCCTGAAGAATGCCGACACAATTAATATCGGCCATTTCAGCCGCCTTGCGGGTATTGTCCATCTGGTGTACTTTGAAATAGCAGGGAACCGTGACAACGCTGCCGCGGCTGCTGAAAGTACCGGCCGGGTATTTCATCTTGGCATCTTCATATATCTTCTCCAATATCAGAGATGACAGTGAAATAGGGGTAAATGTCTTCCCGCCCAGCATGATTTCCTGATTGCCGTCATCCATCAGCCGTTTGACGCCGACGATCATATTTTCCGGCGACATAAGGCCCCGGTTATAGGCGGTATTGCCGACGATAATTTCATCATTTTCGGGATTGTAATATACGGCCGATTGCGTGGTATCCTGGCCGGCCCGGTTTTGAATGATTTGAGGCCCTTTGCGGTCCACCCATCTGGCGATGGCACTGAAAGTTGTGCCCAAATCAAAGCCAACCACTGGATTCGTTTCGTTATCTATTACCATCTGAATTCTCCTAACGCAAAAATTAGCGCAGTCTCCTTTAAAGCGATCAATCCATCATCCGGCATGACCTTGCTTCACGGTTAATCATTATTTTTAATCACAACCACACGGGCAATGCGCAGGGTCTGCCGGTTCCCGTTTTGCGCGACGTAATCATATCCATCCCGGCTGATCTCTTTGATTTGTTCGCTCTCCATCTCTGGATCGGTCTCGACGGACGACGGCTCATGCCGTTCAAAATCGATCATCATGCCCGGCGTGATGTCCATGCGGTATACCCCAAGTTCATTGAGCATGGATAACAGCGTGCTGCTGAGCGTGGAATAGGTCTTGAACCACTCCAGCAATGGTGATTCCGATTCCTGAAATTGCTTTTTTAAATCAGCGATCAGATTCGAGGTATGATTTTTGCCGTCCACAATACCATCAAGCACCGGCAGAACCTGTTTTCCAATGAAATCGAGCCATGACTTTTGCCGTTTTTCAGCGAGTTCGCCGGCTTTGGACACCAGCTGATAGTTTGACTTTTTAATCCGGCCCAGATTCATACTGATCTTTTTTTGGGCCGACGCCTGATCTTGTTCACCTTCCAGAAGTCCCAACCACTCATCTTCGGATAGATCTCTGAGATCGTTGCCTATTTCGATATCCTCGGCCAGGCTTTCCAAGCGATCGCCCTGATTGACCAGGCGTTGCAGCATGCGCCCGATAATATTGAGCCCCTGCTGGCTGTTTTCCAGCGCTTTGGCAAGATCCTCCGGCAGATTCTCCCGGATTTTGTTGCTGCCGGCGATGCCGCCATCAATCGCGGCGGCGGTCTCAGTGATCATGGACTTCAGCTTTTGGCCGCGTTCAAGCCAAAATCCGGCCGCCGTTCGATACTGCTCGATCGTGTTCTGGTCATCTTCGAAACTGTTCAGGGCCTCGGCCATGGCCTGCACGATCAAGCCCCGGGGGTCAAAGCCAGATTCTTCCAGGACGACCGCTTCATCGGCCTCTTCAACGGCCTGCGCCGGTTGAAGTTGAGACTCGAGCTGTTTCAGGTGCAGGCTGATTTCGACAAACTTTGCTTCCAGATCCCCGAGGCGTTCTTCGAGCTTCTTAAGCCTGTCGTCCCGATTCGCGACTTTGTCCTCCAGGCCTTCAAGCCTCAGAGAAACCTTTTGAAAAGGCTCCGATACAAAGGCTTGAAAGGCCTTGGTTACCTCCACGGCTTTCTCATCATCAGACGGGCTCTGGTTATCTCCAGACATATTCTCTTTGGTGGTGTTCATAGTGTTCTATGTCCCATTGGTTTTAAAACGGATCCTGCGCTGCCGCAGGATCCAGTGATGTCCGGCTGCCGGATTACTCCTCCGGCGTTATCCGCTGTTGCCGGTCGATGACGTTGGACTCGCGGATCTCAAGCTCACCCGTCGAGCTGGAGCTGCTGGCCTTGACTTTCAACATATTCTGGTTGTCGATCTGGAATTCAACCTGGATTCGCTCTTCGCCGCGCGGCTTGGGCGGAATTCCCTGCAGAAAGAATTCGCCGATGCATTCAGCGCCTTCCGAGGTGACATATTCAACCTCTTCAGGGGACTGGAACACGATAATCGCCAACTCGGTGAGATTGTCATGGGGCGTTGTGTACTCTTTGCTGGCGACAACGGGCCCATCCTCCGGAATTTCAGTATCCTTCGGGATCAGGCAGCTGAATTTGCCGCCGACAACTTCGATGCCCAGGTTGTGGGTGACGATATTGTCGATGTCGATCACAAATTCCGGCGTGTCCTCTACGGGACGTTCCAATTCAGGATCCGGCAGGATCAGGGTCGCCCCGAGGATGGATGCGCCGCGCGCGATAGCCGTATCCGGGTCGGTATCGGAGTACGGTTCCTTGCCGAACATGTCGTGCAGCGTTTCTTTAACCAGGGGGATTTTGGTGGAACCGCCGACGAGGATGATCCGGTCGATATCTTCAATCGTGAGTTTGGCCGAACTCAAGGCTTTCTCAACCGATTCCTTGGTCGAAAGAATCAGGTCATGGATATCGCCATTCATTTGCTCCCGGGTGATCTCGTAATTATCGATATGATGCGGCTGACCGGACTCGTCGTGGATCAGGTTGGGGATGTCGATGATGGTCGAGGTTGCATCGGAGAGCTCGTGTTTGGCGGCAATCACGGCTTCGAGCAGCCTTTGCTGCGCTTCTCTGATTTTTTGGACGCTGATTCCTTGGTCCTTGTCCAGATCTAGAATGTTGATATCGGATGCCTCGGCAAACTCACCGGCCACCCGTTGCATAATCAACTGGTCAAGATCATCGCCGCCCAGCTGTTGAATACCTTCCTTGGCAAGAACCTTGAACTGTTTGGCGGCATCGCCGGAGGAGTCGACTTTCAGAATGGAGACATCAAACGTACCGCCCCCGAGGTCATAAACCAGCACGGTCTGAACCCGCTCTTTTTCGATGGCGTAGGCATAGGCCGCGGCAATCGGTTCTTCCAGCAGGGTGATAACTTCAAGGTTGGCGAGCTCGGCCGCCATTTGGGTGGCTTTCTTCTGGGCATCATTGAAATTGGCGGGAACGCAAATTACCGCATATTTCGGGGTGCCGCCGAGATCGACTGTTTCATTTTGCAGAACATTGTCGATCAAACTCGACAGAATTTCAGCGGAAACATCCTCCGGTGTAAAGGTTTTGCCCGGAATCTCGGCAAATTCCTTGGTCCAGTCCGTCGCCATATGGCGTTTTACGGATGAGACGGTACTTTCCGGCGCAATCAAGCTGCGCGACTTGGCCTGACCGCCGACCAGGATGTCGCCGTCTTTTAAGACTGACATGACGGACGGCATGGTCTTGGTGCCGTTCAGATTAATGACTTCGGTTTTGCCTGATTTATAGATCCCGGCGGCGCAATTGGTGGTGCCGAGATCGATGCCTATAACGTAGCTGCTGGATTTTTCTACAATGTCGGACATTTTTTACCTCCCGTGGGTTAATTTATTTGCTTATTGTGAGATTGTTTTTTTACATCTGAAAAATAGTAAATATCCGGACCCTGAGGACCCGGCATTGATTTCACCCCAGAGGGGTGGAGTTCACCTTAGACTCCGAGTGGAATGATGGAATGGTGGAATAATGGAATATTGGGTATCTAAAACGGATGATGGTCGGATTTTAATTTCCGATCCGTGCCACCCATATAAAAATTGATCCCATTCCGCTAAATCCATCATTCCAGTACTCCATTATTCCATCATTCCTCTATGCAGAGTCACGTCAAAGCCAATTTTCACTGACCTGGCCCGGAGGCCCAGGATTTCTGGGTTAGATTAAAACTTTTTTGAATTTGCCTCCTTTCCCAACGAAGCGATTTTTCTATTACGTGATAAGCGCCTCTCAGGGTGACTCATCTTTTTTCAATTTCTTAGCATTTCGGAATCGATTGGGGGGGGGCTGCATGGGTTCGTTCCACCTGACCCTGATATTGTTGGCCTTTTTTCTCACCATTTCACACAGTTCAGTAGAAGCGGCCTCCGGCTCTGCGAGTTCTTCCCGGGTGGGGGTGATACCGGCGTCTTTCAAACGACCCAACAATCGTTTCAAGGTCTTATCGGGCTCCGTACAATACTCCGTGGCACGAATGTTAAAAATATCCCAGTTTAACCGGCGCAGGGTCATATAGTATTCCATATCAAGAACCAGATCCTCTCCCGATTTGGCGCAGTCCCCTTCGCATTGAATGGCCAGCCGCCGGCGCTCTTCACCCTGGACGACGATATCAATGGTGCGCAGCCCCAGCTCAAAACTAAGTGATACCTGGTATTTGCGTTTTTGGAGCTCCTGGTAAACCGACCGTTGTAGATCCGACTTGAAAAATTCTTCTTTCTTAACGGTCTTTTTTCTCAACCCGACAGGATCCTGAGCATGTTTGATCAATTTATACCGCAGGTCCCCGTGTTTGAGATCCCGATCCGGGTCCAGGGAATGCACCACCCACAATTGATTACAGGCGCGGCTGGAGGCCACGTTGAAGACCTTCTTGGCTTCATCTCTCTGGCGCAGGTGCAACTGTTGTCCGGTCGGGGCATTAACCATGGACAAAAGGATGACATCTCTTTCATCCCCCTGGAACTGAGAAGCACTGCCACATAAAATTTGACGTTTTTTATACTCGGAAACCGTCAATCGCTTGCGCAGGATCGTGTCAATCACCACCGCCTGATCGGTGCCCACCATGGAAATAACGCCCATGGTCTGATCGTCATATTCCGGCATGCGGCACATCGCCAAAATCAGCGATGCGATTTCCTGGGCTTCCCGTTGATTGATTTTATTGTGAGCGGTCGCATCCGGCACATAATGTGAAACCAGATGGGGAAAAAGATGACTGGCAGAAGGATCGCGCAGGGGGAGAATCTCATTGTTGTAGCAAAGATAGTTGCTGAATTGGATAATGTCGGGAACACAGCGAAAGTGCTCCACCAGCCGGATGGTGCCGCCGAAGGATTGGCGGGCCAGGTCGTAGATGGAGGTCTTGCCGTCATAAAGCTGGCTGTTGGGAATGTCCTCCAGCAGTTCATCAATCAAATCCTGGATCGTTTCGACTTTGAACCCGACCGCATAGGGGCTGACCTGCTCGTGGTCACCCACCACCACCACATCCCGGGCCAGGGCAAACACGGAAAGCGCTCTGATATCACTTTGGCTGGCTTCGTCCACGATCAGTACATCGAACTTGGTGGTCGTCAGATCAAAGCTTTCCAAAACCCGCGAAATCGGCATAATCCAGACGGGCACGGCCTGCCGGCACTCCAGCAATGTGTTTCTGGCTTCCTTTTTGAGCTTGCCCACCTGTTTGCCGGTACCCCGCCCCATTTTTTTGTGCAGTGCCAACCATCCGTTTAAAGCCTGCTGCTGTTTGAGACCGGTCCTTTCCAGCTGGGCCCGCCAGGATTTTTTCTCGATGTACTGGGCCGTAATATTCTGCAATTCAGCATTGACAACGTCCAGTTTCTCCTGCAGTACATCAAAATCGGATGTCAGGATTTTGGCCAGGACCTGATCCAGATAGCGGTGGGTCCAGGCCTGCTGGATGTCGTCCGGCGGCCGGCCCTCATCGTGCGGAGACTCCCACCCGGCGATGGCAGCGGCCCATTTGGGCGCGATCGGCTCGAGCCGGGAAAGCAGTTCCTGGCGTTTTTCGTAGGCCGGCTTGAGATCGATCAATTCATGGAGTCTTTGCCAGGCCTGGGTGTAATGATCGTAGTTGCCCTTCTTGACCGCCCCGCGGAAGACCTTGGTCAAGACATAGGAGGCTTCTTTTTTGGGGAGACTGTGAAAATACTCATACCATTTTTGTTTGGTCTCATTGAGTACCTTGTTCTCGATAAATTTGATCCGGGTCTCGATGACCGGCTGCAGGTCCCCCGTAACGACCTCCTTGAGCTGGACAAGGTCGCTGAAAGCGGAATTGCTGACCGGCGCTTTTTTCAACAAATGCTTCCATTTGAGTCCCAACTCCTTGCTAAGCGCTTCACAGGGTTTCCAGAGGTCATCATACCAGGTAATCGTCAGCTTTATTTTGTCGATGTACTGCCGGGCGGTTTTTTCAGGCCGACTGCCCAGCTCCTCACTTGCCGGACACCCCAGGGGCTCCAATTGACGATCCCAACGGCGCCTGAGCTCCGTCCGCAGCCGGTTGATCTCCAGATGGTTGATAATCGCCTGAAAATGCTCTGCTTCATTGGCCAGGCCACCGTCCACCCGGCAATTTTCGATCACTTCCTTCCACTCCGGCTTGAGCAGTTTGGTAAGCTTGTTGAGACTTTTGCCTTTTTTGAGATGGGCACCGATCTCCTGGCAGATTCGAATGATATCCTCGTCCGAATTCTTTGAGTTGACCTTGGGGCCGACGGATAGGACCAATTGTTCCCGGATCGGAATCTCGGCGCACAGGGTTTCCACCAGGCTGACCAATATCTTCCATAATTTGATCTCTTCCGCGTCACGCCGTCCGGCGTCGATACATTCCATGACCCACGGCGAATCAACGTCAATGATGGCCATGGCCTGGGTAACTTTATCCAGGAGTTGTCTGAGCTGCTCCGCGGAATGGTCGGCATGACGCCACATACCCTTGCCTATTTTCAAATTTTCCTGAGCCAAACCGCTGAGCGCGTCAAAGACCTCCCGAAATTCGTCGAGGCTCGGAACCTGGTCCGGGTCGGGCAGCGTGGATTCCAGCATTTCGACGTCTTCGGCCGTCAACCTCGAGTTGATTTCATACAATTCATGCAGGTCGTCCTTGGACAGCGGTAAATCAGGCCGGTGTTCGATGGGACCGGGCAGCCAGGCATATCGTTTTTTGTCCTGGCGCAGTTGTTGGGCAGCCTGGGCCGGTGTGACGCTGCCCATTGCGCCGAGTTCTATTTCCTCATACTCATTGGTCAGGGCATCGAAGATGTCCGCTTTAATCTCCGAATACCGGCTGTTCAGGTCCGCTCTTTTCAACTCCAGCTTTTCGATTTCCGCGTTGGTTTTTTTCAGGCTGGTACGGGAGAGATAATCGACGATTCCCGTGACGGATTCCTCCAGCTGCTTGCTGCTTTCTTCATCGCTGTCCAGCAGGCTGACGCAAAGGGGGCGCAGGGGCGGCACCACCTTTTCCCGCACCACGCGCAGCGCTTTGGAGGCATGGCTGGCAATCAATATGCTTTTATTTTGAGCCAGAAGATGCCCGATCAGGTTGGCAATGGTGTGGCTTTTACCCGTTCCGGGCGGGCCCTGCACCGATACGGCGCCGGTTTTGTCGAGTTGACGAATGACCCGTTCCTGCTCCGAGTTGGCCTCCTTGGTCAACAGGACTTCAGTAGGCTTTGCATCAGGATCCGACTGTTTATAGGATCTACCCGTATCGATACCCACGATTCGCACGAGCGACTCCGGGATGAAATCGGTTTGGTGAAGATGCTGGATGTATCTTTCCACGGCATCGGAATACCCCTGATTGGCCCGGCCCAGATAAATCAGGGGCTGACGATAGATATAGGGCGCCTGGGTGTTCTCCACGTTTTCCGGGCCCTCGAAATAGAGCCCGTCGGGCCAGAGGCCCTGCACCAATTCCTTAAGAAAATCGCTCGTCTCCCGGCCGCCGAGCGGATGGATATGGCTTTTGGTCAGGATTTGCTGATAATCTGAAATGTATTTGCCGTCAACACCCATAAACCGCAGGAGGGCCGTATGCAGGGTCGGCGGGTCGACGGCATCCTTGACAACAAATTCGGGGACGAAAGAATTGAACTCCAATTGAACCTTTTGGATCAGTAAAGGATGATGGATGATTCCCTGGGGACTTTCCCAGCGAAATATCCCGTCACCGACCACAAGCTGGAATTTCTCCGATTCGCGGCGCAATTTCGACCAAAGGTCAAAATATTCACCAAAAACGTTGAGGGCCTCATGAATATTGATTTCATCGGCCGCCCACTTCCGTCTTTCTTCGGCCCAATCTTCAAACCCCTCGAGTCTTTCCGGAGAATCGTTAAAGTTCTCAGTGACCGTTTTGCCAACGAGATTTTTATAGGTTTTGGTCGAGTGATAGCCAAGCTCGACAGCGGGGTTTTCCCAATCCGGTTTGAGCCAATTTTCCGTCACCACCGGGGGTGGCGGGCAAGGGGTCTCCGTCGGACGTCCGCTTTTTAAAATAAAATTGCCTTCGGCCAGGTTTTGGCTATCGAATATTTGTTTTAAATATTTATAGTGGGCACCGACCTTTATCATGGAGGAATTGGGGAGACCGTCAAAATATTGTTTCCAGGGTTGCTCCCCCAGGCTGATGATGGGCGGCGTTTTGGCCAGGTCGAATTCCTGGAGGAACTTTAAAACGCGGGTAATCTTCGCAATTGCTTTTTCGTGTGATTCAGGTGAGATATTCCCGCTTCGTTCGTCCGACGCTTCTACAGGATGAGAATGTTCCATGATTTCCCCAAATTCTGGCACATCCCGATTGCTCAGGTTGCCCGATCAAAAAATTAAATAATATAGAGCCAATTGTTACAGACCGGTGAAGTTAAGAATCCAAGCCCAGCTTCCGGCCCCGCCTGCGGCTCGTAGACCCGAGCCCTGCGGGACGGAGAGCAAGGCCGACAGCCCGGAGGGAGAGCCCGGCTTCGATTTCACACCAAAGGGGCAGAGTTTACCTTAGACTCCGAATGGCATATTCCATCATTCCGCTCTCGCCGGCAGCAGGATTCACGGCATAGCCGACTGTCTCCGATGCCCGACGGCGGGACCTGCGACCAAGTATACCGCTACTGTGGTGCAGCATTACATCTTTAGATGAAATTGGATCTCCCAAGGTGTCTCGATTCACACCGATGGTGAAGTTTCCCTGCGCTTCCCTGCAGGGTGTTCCGGCGCTGGCGAGTATAGCCCGCAGAAAAACAAGTAATGATGCAAATATTATGCCTGAAAATAAGCGAGGTGGGGTTGGGAGGATTTCGGGGAATGGTTATTTGGCAGCCGCAACCCGTTGATAGTGGAATTGAATGACGGCCTAAATTCCACCTTCCGGAAGCGCCGCTGTCAGGCAGCCGATCCGGATTTTTACTTTTTTACAAAAAACGTCCATTTTGGTGACATTTTTTGTCAATATTTTGCCGCTTGTAAAGAAGCCAAACCCAGAGGGCCCGGCTTTGGTTTCATTCTCTCGAGGTGCAATTTGCGGATATCCAATTCATCGGTAATTTCCTGCCAGCCGGTCGGAACGAGGCTATCAGGAATCGATTCAACCGGTCGGTTCCGGGTGTCCTTGGCATATATTTTCCCGGAGCTTCCGGTGATAAAAGACAGCGTGCCGGTTCGGCCGTAACTTGCGGGGGTGGCGACAACAACCCATTCATGGGTTAGATCGATCGCAATGGATTGCTGAGGTTGATGCCTATTTTTTATCGCTGAATCTGGACTGCCCGGTTGAATCTCTTTCGTGTGGATGCTTTGAAAATAGTAGCCGTCAATCGCCCTGGACACGCCCATGGCAAAGGCTATTTTCCGTGGAATCAATGAATTTCTGACAGGATCCGCGTTGTGATCCACGGTCTGCCAGAGATGGGCAATGAACTCGGCGTAGCTTTTAACGCCATCCTTGTCCCAATCAACCGCAACATATTGTTTCTGGGCGCCATAAATTAATTTCAAATAATTTTTTGCATTTACCTCATTGGCAATGACATTGTTGACAGACGCTTTACCGTCCTGGTTGTCAAAATACAGGATATAGACAGATCCGGCTGCCAGGCAGATGTATAACACGATGACCGCGCAAAGTTTGAGTAATTTTTGACTAAATGACGCTGTCATAATGATCCCTTTTGCTGAAATAGTTGACAACCATTGGGCAATCCGGATCCGGTGCATCCAGGCTGCCGGATTCATGCAGCGCGACGGCGTGGCAGCCGCCTTTACAAATGGCTATATAGCGGCAGGTCTTGCAGGGCGCCTTGGCACGGGATTGCCATGAACGAAGGTTTTTAAAATAGGGGCTGGTATACCAATGATCGTGGAAATCAAATACGGATAATTCTATGGCCGGCAAAAATGAGCAGCCATTGATTTTGCCGTTGCTTTTGGCACCGATCAGCACGTTGCCGGCTTCACAACCGTAGGTTGCGGTTTTTTCCAAATAGTCCAGGGGCGGATTATGGTAACAAAGCATTGGAATGAACGAGCAGTCGATCTTGGCTTCAACGTTGTACTTTTTTGAATATTTGGCCAACAGCGGCGTTAAGCGTATATTTTGATCGTAAGTGGTGCGCTCGCGTTTATATAGATCCTTGCCCCTGCCGGAAGGCTTCAGACGCAAAAATTCGATCTCGTTTACTTGCTTCTTCCCGGCATATTGAAACATTTGCGGAATCGCCTCGAAATTACTTCTACCCATCACGCAATTGATGCCCGTTTTGACACCGGCCTTGACCAAAAGCGTCAGCGCCTTATCCGCCAGCTCGAACATTTTGGGATTGCGGAAGACCGTCCGGGTTTGATCGATGCCGTCAATCGACAGGTTAACCTGGCCAAATACAGTCAATTGCTTCGCGATGTCTTCGCTAACGGAATGTCCCGAAAGGGTTATATTGGGCACCAAACCGATTTCACGGGCGAATTCAGCCAATTCAAACAGATCCGGACGCAGCAATGCCTCGCCGCCGCCCAGGGCAACATGAAAAACGCCAATCGAATGCAGCTTTTTCAGCGCCCTTTTAAAGGCGTCCGTATCCATTTCATGGCGGTCACTTTCTCCTGAGCCCATATAGCAGTGCGGACACCCGGCATTGCAGGCATTGGTGACGGCAAAGTGGACCTCCGTGGGGGCCGATAGGATATTGATGCTTTGGTCGTCATTGCCCCACAAGGCGGATTCGGCATAGCCCAATTCACGCATAAAATCCCGGTCTACAAAAGCCAGAAAAGGCGGATCATCGACGGCCACAATTCCTCCGAAATTTTCAAATCGATGTTTCATTCGTCATACCTTTCTTTTGTCGCAGAAAACCTGGTCATTTGGGCCGGGTCAGAGACAATCGGCTATGGCATCTGTTCAAGCTAATTATGGTTTCAGGTGTCAGGTTTCAGGTGTCAGCAAAAAGCGAATCCAGAGTCCTCGTGTGAAACTACATTGGAATGTCGAATGTCGAATGTCGATTGACGAATGGTGGATTCGCTTCGCTCAATCAATTTAAAATGGACAGAATACCTTAAATCCGAAATCCGCATTCCAAAATCCAAAATTTGCTTTTGGAAGTTTCTTTTTCCCGATCAGACTGGCTTTTTTGGCCAGAGGCAACGCTCGTGTGAAACTAAAATTATATTAACCGTAATTATTCACCGCGGAGCGCGCAGAGCGACGCAGAGATTATTTTAAATAGCCTTTCTCAGCGTTCTCTGCGAGCTCTGCGGTAAATTCTTTAAATTTTTTTATAGATCAAACTGGCCGCTTTCCAGACCAGCGGCGGCGCTGAAACCTGACACCTGACACCTGACACCTGAAACCTGCTGTTAAACGTAATCACCCATATCACCGCTCGGGAGTGGACTATAGCCGGGCATTCCCTATTGCCGGAAATCGGAACCGGATCATTGCTCTGCTGCGCTCCCATCGGCCGATAAACGAGAAATAATGGAATATTGCCGGTTCACCCAATCATTAAAATTTGTATCGCTGGAGTTGTTTAAGTTCAACGCAAGGTACCTGCGGGGATTGGTAAGAATCAAGGGCTCATAGTCCGTTTCCCGCAAATAGGTGTGGCCGGTAAGAACCGGAAAAGCGCTATTGGCGCGTTTCTCGAATATACCCGCGGCATAACATTTGTTTATGTAAAAAACGGTAAAAACGGCGCTCGTTAAAAGGAGCGGAACCAGGCAGTTGATCAACATCCGGGATTTAGGCCATTTAAAATCGCGAATCGCCAGCGTCAGCAAAAACGAACCCAGAAGACCCAGCAAGCCATACAGAAAGATGGTCAACAAGATTTCAGATCCGGGACTGAAGGGATTGCTTTGCATGAAAACCGGGGCAACCAGATATAAAGGCTTTTGATCCGGTATAAAAAAATTGAGCACCCAGGCGCTGCCTATGAGAAACAGGGCCCAGGCCACGGTCAAAATGGGCAGCAAAATGAAAACTTTTAAACTCATCCATTCCCAGAATCTTGACAGAAACAAGGCGATGGAAATTGTCAAAAGGCTGATGAGTATGATCAGCCTCGCACTGCCGCTTACCAGAAAATAGGTCCATTTTGTTTTGGCCTGGTCCATCAAAGCGGCCGTGGGCACCAGAAAGATAATGCCCGGGCGCATCTTTAAAACTTTTGAAAACACATTACAACTTTTATAGTATTTTTGCAGATAGAGAAAATGCTTCCCGATATAGTGATAGGCCACCGGCAGGTCGGGATATTCAGGACGATTACGGATCAGCGCTTCCAGTGTTGCTATTTTTTTTTCGGCATCCTTTCGACTCGATGCATCAATTTTCATTTTATTGATAATCCGGTTTTCTTCCCGATATTTTATGGCATTGCGCTTGAGTCTTTCAATGCGGTTTCTTGATTCTACGACTGCCCCATGGGTTGCCGGCAATGAATAGCCCAGAACTTTTCGGCTGTATCTTTCAGCATGGGCATAATTGCCCACGCATTCCTCATAAAACCAGGCTAACTTGGCATTGATCGTGGCCTTTTCTCCATCCGACAAATTTTCCGCAGTCAATAATGATTCTAATAGAGTTTTCCCTTCAAGCACGTCACCGGTTTTAAGTTTCGATTCTGCATTCTGGATGACTTTAGTGGTCTGGGCGCCGTATGCCGAAAAAACGGATAGAAAAAGTATAAAAAGGATATAATAACGCTTCATTCAGATTGCTCCTTTGACGCTTTTTCATCCTTGTCGGCTTTATTCCCGCCTGCTCTTTTCATAAATTTGGCAGAGATAACGCCGGCGGCGGTTCCAAATATGGCAGATGAAACCAAAAGCATGGTGGGAACGGCGAAAACAATCGACCCGATGGAGCTCGAGTTGGGATTGTATCCCTGTTTGACTCTCAGTATTTTTCCTTTTTTAGCATCTAATTTTTGAATTTCTATCATGTTTGGGTATTATTTCCTGCATTATATTGAGTGGACGCATAAACGTAAAAATTCTCATTATATCAGCATGATAAGATAAAATACTACTTGACTTTTTTTGATATAAGTACTACTAAAATCACTCCTTTTATAGGCCTAGTTCCCTAAAACTGGG
>Ga0209150_1000226_pt1 | contig 21069 bp, 20 predicted proteins | sample WorMetTyACAVOLI3_FD_187424 | JGI IMG/M metagenome (GOLD analysis project Ga0209150, IMG submission 187424) | Marine gutless worms symbiont microbial communities from Max Planck institute for Marine Microbiology, Germany - Olavius algarvensis... ... | reverse complement strand
AGGCAGAACCTTCACAGAGAATCCAAGCCAGGATCTTAACTTCGATCGATGAAACTGTGCGCTAAAGCTGTCGGGCTTCGGTGATAAATTACTTTTGTGCTTGACGCTCGGGCGGCTCATATGTGTTATGTTTATCGCTCCGATGCTGTTCAACGCAGCGTTTGAAAGTATTTTTAGGAAGGACTTTCAAAAGTTCGCCAAATCGGGTATTTGTATACATGTTGCAGTGTCCTGAAATTAAGTTGTTGCTTATGGTTTTATTCGTAAAACCCGGGCACTGCAACACTTTCAAATACACCAACTTAATTTATTCCGGACAGCAGTGCGCCTACGCGGGAATGACAATTGGGCGCCATATTTACAAAAATCCGAAATACCCGAAATGTCGGGGCGGATGTCCCGCTCCTTCAGCTGACCAGGTTCACCATCGACAACGCCAGCAAGGTCGTGATCGCGGCGCGGCGAAACATTTTTTCGCTCGATTTGCGAAACCCGTGGGAGCCTAGCCAGGTCCCCAGCATATAGGTTGCGGCGCCGGGCAGGGCGGTAACGATGTCGTCCACCCCGGTGGTGCCGCTGACGGCGGAGATCAGCGCGAAGCCGACGACCGTAAAAAACGTCCAGGAAACGATCAGCGTGCGGCCTTCGTTTTTGTCATAAGGCCCGAGCAGGATAAAAACCACGGCTACCAGAGCGATATAGCTGCCCCCGAATACGATCCCGGAACAGATGCCGACAAAGATTAACCAGCCCGTCGTCATGGGGTGTTTGTAGCGAAACCCGATCAGCATCATCAGACAGGCGGCCGCAATAACCAGCGCCATCGCGCGTTTCATCCAGATCGGGTCGAGCTCGACAAGTAACCAGTGGCCGAGCGGCATGAAAATCATGGTCGGGATTACCATGATTAGGGTCGCGCGCCAATTGATTTGGCGGTAACAGGCCTTGAACAGATAGACGTTGGCGAGAAAATCGACCACCAGGATTTTCGACACGATACTGACCGGGGGAAAACAATGTCAGGATGGCGATTATGAAGGCGGGGCCGCCGAAGCCGGTAAACCCCCGGATTAGGCCCGCGCCGAAGGCGACCAGCGCGACCGCCAGCATGCCGGGTTCGGTACCCGTCAAGATAAACTCGCGATCCGTAACGGATCAAACCGTGCCGCCGGCGTCTTGCTCCGGTTAGCGGCAAGCGCCTGGCGGAATTCGTGGCGGTCCGAATGAATTGGTGGTTTCATGAAGTTATGTTTTTCTATTAAATATAAGGGTCGCGATGCCGCCCGCGACCAGGCCCCAGAATGCCGCGCCGATGCCGAACAGACTGAGCCCGGACGCGGTGACGACGAAGGTAATTACCGCCGCTTCGCGGGTGCCGCCGTCGGCAACCGCAGTATAGAGGCTGTTGGCGATCGTGGATAGCAATGCGAGGCCGGCGAGTGCCAGGATGAATTCGGTGGGAAAGGCGCTTAACAGGGCCGCGACCGCACTGCCGCCAATGCCGAGCAGCAAGTAAAAAAACCCGGTACTGTAGCCCGCGAGATATCGTTTGCCGGCGTCCGCATGCGCTTCGGGGCCGGCGCAAATAGCCGCGGTTATCGCCGCCAGGTTATAGGCGAATCCGCCGAAGGGGGCCAGCAGCAGGGTCGTGATCCCGGTCCAGCTGATGATCGGTGAGATCGGCGCCGCATATCCCGCGGTGCGTAACACCGCGATCCCGGGAATATTCTGCGACACCATGGTTACCACGAACAGCGGGATTCCGACCCCGATTAATGCGTTCCAGGAAAATTCGGGTACGACGTATTGTGGCGCGGCCAGCGCCGGGTCGAAGCCCGAGAAGTCGAGCAAATCCAGCACCAGGCATAGCAGGAAACCGGCCACCAGCACTGCCAGGATGGTGTAACGCGGAATCAGCTTTTTGGCCGCGAGGTATACCGCGAACATGGCCAGCACGAGGCCGAGGCGCGATTCCATCGCGACAAAGGCGTCGACACCGAATTGAAACAGGATGCCGGATAGCATGGCGGCGGCGATCGACAGTGGAATCCGGTCCATGATGCGCTCGAACCAGCCGCTGAGGCCGCTTAAGGTGATCAGTAGTGCGGAAAACAGGAATGCGCCGACTGCCTCGGGCAGGCTAATACCTTGTAATGAAGTGACCAGCAGGGCGGCGCCGGGGGTAGACCAGGCGGTAATAATCGGCATTTTATATCGCCATGACAGGCCGATGGAGGTCAAACCCAGGCCGATACCGAGCGCGATCATCCACGAGCCGGTTTGCTCGGGCGTGGCGCCGGCGGCGCGCGCGGCCTGAAACACGATCACCGCGGAGCCGCTGTAACCGATTAACACCGCGGCGAAACCGGCCGCGATCGCGGGGGGATGAAAATATTGCTTGAATGACATGGGGCGTGAGTCTAGCCTGTTGTTATTTGGAGCGAAACGCTAAAATGACGCCGAGCATGACGAGCGTCGAGGCCGTCAAAAACCTCAGCGACAACTGTTCCGATAATATAAAAAAGGCGAGAATGACGCCCGACACCGGCTGTAAAAACTGCAACAGGCCAACGCGGGCTATGCCGCCGGTTCCGAGCGCCCAATACCATAGGATATAGGCGACGATGGTCACGCCGATGGCCTGGTAGATTAAACCTGACCAGGCATAGCCGCCGGCAGCCTGTAGGCCTTCGAAATCGAGCAGCAGCGGCGCGACCGGCAGTAACAACAGTGCGAACAGGCCGACGCCCCAGAAGGTTGTACCGCGCGCGGAATAACCGCTGCGCTGCAGGCGTGCGCCGGCAACATATCCCAGCGAGGCGAACAGGGTCGATATCGCGACCAGTAGATCGCCGTCGATACTGGCCAGCGTCGAGTCGGCGCTCGGATCGTATATCAACAGCGCTTCGCCGCTGAAGGCGAGCGCGCAGCCTGACCACCAGATAAGTTTGGGGCGCTGTCGGTCCCAGGCCATCGCGATCGCCCCGGTGAGGACCGGCAGGATGGCCAGGATCATGGTCGCATGGTTGGCGGACGTCAGGCTGACGCCAAGGGTAAACAGTAGCGGGAAGGCGATGAAGCCGCTGAAACCGGATAACGCCAATAGCCATTTCTGCCGTACCCTGTCCGGCAGCCGGATATGCAGCGCAAGCGTCAGTGGTATGGCAACCAGACCGCCGATGATGGTGCGCAAAAGCGCCACATCGATCGCACTAATCGCCGAGACGGCGACCTTGGTGGCAACCGCAGAGCCGCCGAATATTATTACCGCGCCCAGCGCAGCGACGAAAACGATCCAGCTCATTTACCTGATTTACTCTGGCTGTGGGTTTTGACTTTTATTGTTCAGGCAGCGAATGCTGTTCCATGGCCTCGCGCTGTTGGCGAACTTCGCGGCTGAGGTATACGCGGGTGATGAAACGCTGCCAGCGGCGTTGTATTTTTCGTCGTGCCAGGGAAGGGAGGACATCGAACCAGTCCACCAGCACCACGTCGCCCAAGCCGTCGATGGCAACCAGGCGTACCCGCGAAGCGGAAATTTTCTTGACCAGCAGATTGCCGATCGTCATATCGTGGTTGAAGATAATCAGGTTTTCCAGGAATGATTGTTTAAGTTCCTCCAGGCCCGGCTCGAAATCCTCGATCGGGTAACCCTCGGCCAGGTACCAGTTGAGCGGTCGCGATATCTCGCCGTCATAGTTACGAATCAGGTCGACCACAATACCGGTACCGTGATTGGTTTCGCAAAGACCGTGAAATCCGGGGATATGGATGTCGCTTACGCCGCGTTTTTCCAGTTTACGGTAGAACTTGATTTCCCGCCGCGACTGTATGCTGATCTCGCCTCTGGCCACCTTGATTGCCAGTCGCGGGTCTTCGGGATGCACGAAACACATACGCTCCTTGCCCATGCCGATGGGTTTTTTTGTGATTTGTAACATGGGCAACGAAGATTTAGTCGAACACGCGAACCAGGTTCCGCAAAATAGCCGCAAGAATAACACGAAGGCACTCGGCCTTGCGCTCGTCATATTGCCAGAGAGATTGCTCCTGCATGTAGTTACACTGCGCCAGTTCCATCTGGATGGCATGGAAACCGCGCTCGGGTTCGCCGTAGTGACGCGTAGTCCATCCGCCTTTGAAACGTCCGTTGATCACCCTGGTAAAACCCTTGGATTGTTCGCAAGCAGCGCTAACCGCGGTCTCGATCGCGGCATCGCAGCTCTGGCCGTCGTTACTGCCGATGTTGAAATCAGGCAGTCTGCCGTCGAACAAATAGGGCACGACTGAGCGAATCGAGTGGCAATCATAGAGTATGGCATAGCCATGACGTTGATGAATCCGATCCAGCTGCGCGCGCAGGGCGTCGTGGTATGGTTGGTGGTATTGTCGTTGGCGATCGCGGATTTCATCGGCCGAGGGTGCCTGGCCTGCGAGATAAATATCCGCGCCGTCGAAAGTTGTCGTGGGACACAGGCTGGTCGTGTTTTGTCCGGGGTAAAGCGACTGATCCGACGGGTCGCGGTTGGCATCGATGACGTAGCGATGCAGCGAGGTGCCGACGATTGTAACCTCGGGAACCAGGTCGGCATAGAGGCGCGAGATATGCCAATCGGTATCGGCGCGCATCTGGCCCTGCGGGTTGAGGCGCGCGAAAATCGCGTCTGGAATATCGAGACCGCCGTGTGGCTGGGCCAACAGCAGCGGCCCTTGGCCGATCGTCACATCGGGTTTCATGGCTGCAGCTTCGGCAGCAACCCGTCTTCGACCAGGGGTTTGATGATGCTGCGATCCATCACCAATTGTTTGATGGCCGCAATATCGTCGGCGAGATAGCGGTCGCCCGCTAGCGGCGCCACCGCGTTTCTGACGGTTTTCATAACCCGCACCAAGCGCGGGCTGGTCGCAATGGGGGCGCGAAACTCGATGCCCTGCACCGCAACCAGTAACTCGATGGCGATGATGTTTGCCAGGTTATGATTCATTTCGCCGAGCCGCCGCGCCGCGTGACAGGCCATCGAAACGTGATCTTCCTGGTTGGCGCTGGTCGGGGTCGAGTCGATCGAGCAGGGCGCGGCGCGTTGCTTGTTTTCCGCCATCAGGGCGGCCGCCGTTACTTCCGCGATCATGAAACCGGAATTGAGCCCCGGCTCGGGCGACATGAATGCCGGTAGACCGAAATTTTGCGCCGGGTCGACCGTAGTCGCTATGCGGCGTTCGGCGATCGAGCCGATTTCGGCAATCGCCAGCGCGCACTGGTCGGCGCCGAAGGCGACCGGTTCGGCGTGAAAATTACCGCCGGATAGAATCGAGCCGTCTTCTATTATTACGATCGGGTTATCGGTAACCGCGTTGGCTTCGATCTCCAGCATTTGAGCCACTTGGCGGAACTGGTCGAGACAGGCGCCCATCACCTGGGGCTGGCAGCGGATGCTGTAAGGGTCCTGTACGCGCTCGTCGTCTTCGCGGTGCGATTCCCGAATCGCCGAATCTTGCAGCAGGCTACGCAGACAGTGCGCGGCATCGATCTGACCGCGCAGCCCGCGTAGCGCATGAATTTCGGTGCGAAACGGACGGGTCGAACCCATTAAGGCATCGGTAGTCAGCGCGCCGGCAACCAACGCCGCCTGCGTCAGGTTCCAGGCGTCGAACAGGCCGGCGAGCGCGAGCGCGGTCGATACCTGGGTGCCGTTGATCATACCCAGCCCCTCTTTGGGACCCAACTCCAACGGTTCGAGGCCGGCGGCTTTGAGCGCGGCGGCGGCCGGCATCTTGTCGTCGCGGAAGAATACGTGACCTTCACCGATCATGGCGGCGGTCAGATGCGCCAGCGGGGCCAGGTCCCCCGAAGCCCCGACCGAACCCTGCCCGGGGATTAGGGGAATCATGTCGAGCCGCAGCATGGTTTGCAGGCGCTCGATAAGCTCCCAGCGTACCCCCGAGGCGCCGCGTCCGAGCGACAGCATTTTGAGCACGATCACCAGGCGCACCACCGCCCGCGGCAAGGGCTTGCCGACGCCGCAACAGTGCGACAGAATCAGGTTGCGCTGCAGCTGCGAAGTCTGGTCGGCGGGAATGCGGGTCGTGGCGAGTTTGCCGAAGCCGGTATTGATACCGTAAACCGGCGCCTCGGCCTGCGCGGCGCGGGCGACTACCGCGGCGGCGGCGTCGACACGCGCCTTGCAAGTCTCGTCGATGTCGGCGCTCAGGTTTTGGCGGTAGATGTGGCGCAGCTCGGTCAGGCGCGTCGAGCCGGGGGTCAGCAGTAATGCCTTGGTCACGAAATTCTCCTAGCTTGCCAGTCGATCGAGGGTTTCACGGTAATTCTGCGCGATCCGTTCTTCGTCGGCATGATGACCGTCGGCGATCACCCTGGCGCCGCCGACGTAAACATCGCGCACCAGGTTTGTGTTGCCGGAAAATATCCAACTGTCGATCAAATCGTCGCGGCGGCGTCCGTAGAGCCGCGGGTGATTGCACTCCAGCACCAGGAAGTCGGCGCGATAACCCGCTTCGATGCGGCCGCTGGCGCGTCCGCAGGCCTGGGCGCCGCCGGCGAGCGCCATATCGAACAGGTTGCGCCCGGTGTTGCTCGTCGTCGCCGACGCCATCACATTGCGGCGCCGTGTTTGCAGGCGCATGCCATATTCGAGCCAGCGCAGTTCTTCGACCGGATCGATCGAGATATGACTGTCGGAGCCGATCGCCCAGCGACCCTGATGCTCACAGTAGTCGAGCGCATTGAAAAATCCGTCGCCGAGATTGGCTTCGGTGGTCGGGCATAATCCGGCGACACAGCCGCTGGCGGCCATAGCGCTGGTTTCGGCTGCATCCATGTGGGTGGCGTGTATCAGGCACCAATCGGAATTTACGTCGAAGTTATCCAGCAGCCAGGCAACCGGGCGTTGGCCGCTCCACCCGAGGCAATCGTCGACTTCTTTGGTTTGCTCGGCGATATGGATATGAATCGCGGCGAGATCGTTGAGCCCCCCGATGACTTCGTTTAACAATTCCCGGTTAATCGCGCGCAACGAATGGGGTGCGATACCGACCGCTATCCCGGCGTCGCCTGCCGCCGCCTGGTGCAGCGATTCGACGATATCGATAAAACCGTCGGCGTCATTGATGAAACGTTTTTGACCATCGAGCGGTGCAGCGCTGCCGAACCCGCCGTAACGGTACAACACCGGCAGCGCGGTAAAACCGAGGCCGACGCCGCGCGCTGCTTGCAGGCATTGCAGACTCATTTCGGCGCGATTGGCGTAAGGCCGTCCGTCGGTATCATGGTGCAGATACTGGAATTCCCCGACGCAGCTATACCCGGCCTTGAGCATTTCGAGATAAAGCTGGGCCGCGATATGGTGCAGGTCTTCGGGTTGCATTCGTTCGAGGTAGTGGTACATGACCTTGCGCCAGGTCCAAAAACTGTCTGCGTGATTGCCGGCGCGCTCGCCGAGTCCCGCCATCGCTCTTTGATGAGCGTGCGAATGAACGTTCGGAATTGCCGGAATCAGCGCTTCGACCCGGTCCCCGGAGGCATATAGCGTATTGGGCTCGAGCGCCTCGATATAACCATCGGCGGCAATGCTGATCTCGACCGAATCTTGCCAGCCGCTCGCCAGCAATGCCGAAGCCGCCCAGATTTTTGTCGTCATACCCGGTTTCCGTGAAGCCATGTTGCGTTTGTAATAAAACCAGCGTACCATACTTGTATATACAAGTATAGGTCACGACGACTTTAAATGTCCCAGACACTGTTCATCAACGCCACCGTCGCTTCGATGCAAGGCGCATCGGGTTACGGGCTGCGCGAGCAGGCCGCGCTGCTGGTGGACGGCGATAAAATAGCCTGGGTCGGGGACATGAACGCGCGCCCGGCGCCGCTCGATGCCGAAGTCGTCGATTGCCGCCGGCGACTGCTGACCCCGGGTCTAATCGATTGCCATACCCATCTGGTCTATGGCGGCGATCGTGCCGACGAATTCGAGCGGCGGCTCGAGGGCGCGAGTTATGCCGAAATCGCCGCTTCCGGTGGTGGTATCGTCGCGACGGTGAATGCGACCCGGGCCGCCAGCGAAGCGCAACTGTTTGCCGAGGCGCTGCCGCGCGTGCGTGCCTTACTGGCCGAGGGTGTGACCACGCTCGAGATCAAGTCGGGTTATGGGCTCGATAGCGACAGCGAAATTAAAATGCTGCGCGTGGCGGCGAAGCTGGCTGACGAATTCAGACTGCGAATCCAGAAGACTTTTCTCGGCGCGCACGCATTGCCGCCGGAATACGCCGGACGTAGCGATGACTACATCACGCTGGTGTGCGAAGAAATGCTGCCGCGGGCGCAGCGCGAAGGACTGGTCGATGCGGTCGACGTGTTTATCGAGTCGATCGCCTTCGATCCGCTACAGGGTGAAAAGGTGCTGGCCTGCGCTCAAGACCTGGGGTTGCCGGTGAAGGCTCATGCCGAGCAGTTGAGCGACCTCGGGGGTGCCGCCATGGCGGCCCGGCGGGGCGCGCTATCGGTCGATCATCTGGAATACCTGAGCGCGGCCGCGGTCGACGAGCTTGCCGCCAGCGGCACTGTTGCGGTATTGCTGCCGGGTGCGTATTACGTGTTGCGTGAGACTCAACTGCCGCCGATCGCGGCGCTGCGCGCTCGGCAGGTGCCGATCGCACTGGCCAGCGATGCCAACCCCGGCAGTTCACCGGTGCATTCGTTATTACTGATCATGAACCTGGCCTGCACTTTATTTCGCCTGACGCCGGCCGAGGCGCTGCGCGGCGTCACGCTCAACGCGGCCAGGGCGCTCGGCCTGGAACGCGACATCGGTTCGCTCGAAACCGGCAAACAGGCGGATATCGTCATGTGGGACGTCACCCGACCGGCGATGCTGAGTTATCGCCTCGGTCTCAACCCCTGCGCGGCGGTGATGCAGGCCGGTCAATGGCGGATGCCGGCGTGAGCGCACTACTCGACAGTTTCGACGATATCAACAAGGCGGCGCCCGAGCCGATTTATCGCCAAATCAAACATATCATCGAACAGCGCATTAACAGCGGCGAGTGGGACGTAGGTCAAAAGCTGCCCTCCGAAAACGACTTGGTGGCGGCCCTCGATGTCAGCCGCATGACGATTAACCGTGCCCTGCGCGAACTGACCCAGGCCGGCCTGATCAAGCGCGTGCACGGGCTTGGTTCCTTCGTCGCCGAATTACCGCCGCACGCGAGCCTGATCGAATTGCAGGATATCGCGCTTGAAATCGAGCAGGGTGGTAAACACCATCGCTCGCAAGTATTGCAGCTCGAGACGATCGCTGCCGGCCCCGCAATCACCGCACAGATGGAACTGCCGGCAAACGCGCGGGTTTACTACCTGCGCGCGGTGCACTACCAGAACGAGTTACCGATTCAGCTCGAATCGCGTTATGTGAATCCGGCTGCCATGCCGGCGTTCATCGAGCAGGATTTTAGCGCGCGGACCGCCACTGCCTACCTGCTCGGACAATTTAAACCCGATGAAATGGAACACCGGGTCAGCGCGATCTTACCCGATCCGGATACGCAGGCATTATTGTCTATGGACCCGAACCAACCCTGTCTGCAACTGACTCGGCGGACCTGGAAAGACGACCAGGTCGTTACCTGCGTAACCTTGACCTATCCGGGAGATCGCTACGAACTCGGCGCACGCTACGCCACCGACGAATATCAACTGCGTTAAGCAACCCGAATGAGGAATCCAAAATGCCTTTAGACCGAACCGACGACAGCCGCAAAATCCGCGCGCCGCGCGGCAGCGAACTAAACTGCAAGAGCTGGCTCACCGAAGCCCCTTATCGCATGATTCAAAACAATCTCGACCCCGAAGTTGCCGAAAAGCCCGAACAGCTGATCGTGTATGGCGGTATCGGCCGTGCGGCCCGCAACTGGGAATGTTTCGACAAGATTCTCGAATGCCTGAAAACACTCGAAGACGACGAAAGCCTGCTGGTGCAGTCCGGCAAACCGGTCGGCGTGTTCAAGACCCACGCCGACGCGCCGCGGGTGCTGATTGCTAATTCCAACCTGGTTCCGGCCTGGGCCAACTGGGAACACTTTAACGAGCTCGATCGCAAGGGTTTGATGATGTTCGGCCAAATGACCGCGGGTTCGTGGATATATATCGGCAGCCAGGGCATCGTGCAGGGTACCTATGAAACCTTTGTCGAGGCCGGGCGCCAGCATTTCGATGGCGCTACCGGCGGCAAGTGGATTCTGGCTTCGGGCCTGGGCGGTATGGGCGGAGCGCAACCGCTGGCCGCCACCATGGCCGGCTACAGCATGCTGTGTATCGAATGCGATGAGGCGCGTATCGACTTTCGCCTGCGCACCAAATATCTCGACCGGCGCGCCGCATCGCTCGACGAAGCCCTGAAAATGATCGACGACGCTTGTGCCAAAGGCGAAGCCTTATCGGTTGGGCTGCTCGGCAACGGTGGTGAAATCCTGCCCGAGCTGGTCAGACGCGGAGTTAAACCGAGCCTCGTTACCGATCAGACATCGGCGCACGATCCGGTCAACGGTTACCTGCCGATCGGCTGGAGCATGCAGCAGTGGGAAATGAAACGCGCCACCGATCCCGAGACGGTTGCCGCCGAAGCGCGTAAATCGATGGCGGTGCACGTCCAGGCGATGCTCGATTTTCACGAGCAGGGTATTCCGACCGTCGACTATGGCAATAACATCCGGCAGGAAGCCTTCGATCAGGGCGTCAAAAACGCTTTCGATTTTCCGGGATTCGTGCCTGCTTATATTCGCCCACTGTTTTGCAAGGGGGTGGGTCCGTTTCGCTGGGTCGCGCTGTCGGGCGATGCGGAAGATATCTACAAGACCGACGCCAAGGTAAAAGAATTGATTCCGGACGACCCGCATCTACACAACTGGCTCGACATGGCGCAGAGCCGTATCAGCTTCCAGGGTTTGCCGGCACGCATCTGCTGGGTCGGGCTCGGCGATCGCGATCGACTCGGTCTGGCGTTCAATGAAATGGTAGCCTCGGGCGAACTCAAGGCGCCCGTCGTAATCGGCCGTGACCATCTCGACTCGGGTTCGGTGGCGAGCCCCAACCGCGAAACCGAAGCGATGCTGGATGGTTCGGATGCGGTTTCCGACTGGGCGCTGCTGAACCTGCTGTTGAGCACGTCGGGCGGTGCGACCTGGGTATCCTTCCACCATGGCGGCGGCGTCGGTATGGGTTACGCCCAGCATGCCGGACTGGTGATATGTTGCGATGGTAGCGACGCCGCGGCTGCGCGCATCAAACGTGTGCTGTGGAACGACCCGGCCAGCGGTGTCATGCGGCATGCCGACTCGGGTTACGAAATTGCCAAGGACTGCGCGCGCGAGCATGGCCTCAATCTCGGAGCCATCGAGTTATGAGCCGGATCTTACTGCTGCTTGCGATATTGTCCTTGCCCGCACACGCGGGCGAGGCCGCTGATCTTACGACGCCGACGCAGCAGCAGCTGGCCGAGTTGCTGACCGGTAATACGATGGAGGGCATCTGGGCGGGGCATCCCTATATTCAGTATTTCGATGCTGGTGGTGCGACTCGTTATCGCGAACAGGGCGGTCAGGAAACCACGGGCCGCTGGCGCGTCGACGAGCGCGGCCGCTACTGCTCGGTATGGCCGCCATCCAACCGCTGGGTGTGTTATCAGGTGCTAGTCAGCGGCAGTAATATTTATTGGAAATCGGGCAACGAGGTTTATCCGGCGGAGGTCAAACCGGGGAAGCTGTTCTAAACAATGGAAAGGTCCCGATTAAAACCGACTCGGAGTAAAAAAATACTTTGTATTTTTTTACTCCGAGTCGAACTTACTTGATTTAAGATATTTCTTGATCGCGTGCGCGGCGGCGGTGAAACCGAAGCCGGCGGTGACGCCGACGAAGGAGCCGATGCCGCTAGCGCAATCGAGCGTCGCGCGCTCGCTCATTTCCGGCTTCGCATGACTGACGGCGCCGTTTTCCGCGGGATAGATCGGTTGTTCGGTCGAAAACACGCAGTCCATCGCGTAGCGGCGCTTCGGGTTGCGGCTGTAATCAAGCTGATGCCGCAGCGTTGAACGGACCTTGGCGAGCAAGGGATCGTTATAGCTCTGAGTCAAGTCCTTGACCACGATCCGGGTCGGGTCCGTGAGGCCGCCCGCGCCGCCGGTGGAGACGCAGCGGATCTTGTTGCGGCGACAGTGGTGCATCAGCGTTAACTTGTGGCTGACGTGATCGATGGCGTCGATCACATAGTCGAACCGTGCAAAATCGAATTTCTCGACATTGCCGCGCGTGACCAGATCGTCGATCGCATTGCAGTCGCATTCGGGATTGATTGCGAGTATGCGCTCACGCAGCACTTCGACTTTGGAGCGCCCGATGCTGTCTACCGTGGTATGTAGCTGGCGGTTGGTATTACTGACGTCGATATCGTCGTGATCGATCAGCGTGATGCTGCCGATGCCGCTGCGCGCGCACGCCTCGGCCGCCCAGGAGCCGACCCCGCCCACGCCGACGATACAGAAATGCGCCCGCTGCAGCGGACCAAGCGCCGCCGCGCCGTAAACCCGGGCGAGCCCGGCAAAACGTTGCCGATATTCTTGACTCAGCATTCGACCATTAATTAGGTTTAGTGACCTAAGTTTATTGGTCTATAGTTGATCTGTCATTACAATAGGCGGCCGCTACAAAGCTAAGCCTGGATTTTCCGAGAACTTTTGTGAGTACTGCTTGCCTGTTTACCGTTTCGGCGCCCTCCGGCGCCGGTAAGACCAGCCTGGTCAAGGCGTTGCTGGAGCAGCGCGCCGACGCGGTCGCGGTCTGCGTTTCGCATTCGACGCGCGCGATACGGCCGGGCGAGGTGGACGGCGACGCTTATCATTTCGTCGGGCTCGAACGCTTCAACCAAATGGTCGAGGACGGCGAGTTTCTCGAATATGCTCAGGTATTCGACAATTTTTACGGTACCGCGCGCAGTTCGGTCGAAACACTGTTGGCTAGCGGCAAACACGTCATCCTCGAAATCGATTGGCAGGGCGCGCGCCAGGTCAAGGCAAAAATGCCTGAAACCGTCGGCATCTTCATTCTGCCGCCATCGCGCGCCGAGCTGGAACAGCGCCTGCGCGCGCGCGGCACCGATGATGAGACCATAATCGCGCGCCGCATGGGCGACGCCGATCGCGAAATGTCGCATTATCACGATGCCGAGTATCTCGTCATCAACGACCGCTTCGAACAGGCGCTGTTCGACCTCGACGCAATTATTCATACCCAGGGTTTGACGCTGGCGCGGCAAAAGTCGAAAAATCGGGCGCTGATGGCCTCAATCCCTGCCGAAATCGAGTAGTTTTTTTTGGCGCAAAACCTTTAGCTTTAATGCTTTTTTAGCTATGATTGCGAACCTTTTTGACCAAGAGCTTAAGCCATGGCGCGAATTACCGTAGAAAACTGCCTCGAGCATGTCGAAAACCGCTTTGACCTGGTGTTACTGGCGGCGCGCCGTGCCCGGCAAATCGCGCAGGGCGCCGATCCGCTGATCCCGGCTGAAAACGATAAACCTACCGTACTTGCATTGCGCGAAATTGCGGAAAATTTGATCACCGCTTCGTCGATGGACGAAATGGAGGCGCAGGCGGAAATCGATAAAATCGCAACCGACGACGATCTGATCCGCCAGATCGCCCAAGCCAGTCTGCAGGCTGAAGACAGCCCCGAGTAAGCTTTTCCTTGGCGACACTTATTGGCTGGCGGGCCTGTTTGAAGTCCCGCGCAAGGCGCGCCTGCGTCTTGTAAATATGTTATAAAACCCCATAGTTATAACGTTACAGGCTAGATAACAGCGAGATGGGGGCGAACTACGCCAATCTGTTCGAAGTAATCGCCGGCGATGTCAGCGCCAGCGACGATGAAACCCATATTTCCGAGCTTTGTAGCGAACTCGAAGCCTACCTCGAGGCGCCACAGGTCCAGGAAATCTATCGCGCCTATCTGCTCGGCGCCGAAGCCCACGAGGGGCAAAGCCGAGTCTCGGGTGAGCCCTATATCAGTCATCCGGTTGCGGTTGCGCGCATTCTTGCCGAAATGCGCATGGACAGCAAAAGCATCATCGCCGCGATTCTGCACGACGTGATCGAAGATACGCCCACGGTCAAGGAAAATATCGCCGAACAGTTCGGCGAAGAGGTTGCCGAGTTAGTAGACGGCGTTAGTAAGCTGACGAAAATCGATTTTCGCAGCAAAGCCGAGGCGCAGGCGGAAAATTTCCGCAAGATGATGCTGGCCATGGTGAAAGATATCCGCGTCATTATCATCAAGCTCGCCGACCGCCTGCATAACATGCGCACGCTGGAAGTGATGCATCCCGACAAGCGGCGTCGCATTGCCCACGAGACGATGGATATTTACGCGCCGATCGCGAATCGCCTCGGTATCTTCAAGATGCGCCATGAGTTGCTCGATTTGTCGATCAAGGCGGCTTATCCGATGCGCTACCGCGCGCTCGATAGCGCCTGTAAAGAAGTCGTCGGTTATCGCAAGGAAATCTTCAATACCATCGAAGCCGCCATCAAACAGCGGCTCAAGGAAACCAACATTCAGGCTACGGTCAAGTACCGGCAGAAAAACATCCACAGCATTTACCGCAAGATGAAAGAAAAGAAGCTCAGTTTCAAGGAGCTTACCGACGTTTTCGGCGTGCGCATCATGACGCAGTCGGTGGATGACTGCTACCGCGTGCTCGGCGTGATGCACAATCTTTACAAACCCTTGCCGGGCAAGTTCAAGGATTACCTCGCGATTCCGAAAACCAACGGTTACCAGTCGCTGCACAGCAGCCTGTTCGGCCCGCATGGCGTGGCCATCGAGGTGCAGATCCGCACCGAGGACATGGATCATTTCGCCGAGTCGGGCATTGCCGCGCACTGGATCTACAAGGAAGGCGAGGCCAGCACCACGACGGCACAGGGCCGGGCCCTCGAATGGCTTAAAAACCTGCTCGAAATGCAGCAAAAGTCGGGCAGCTCGCAAGAGTTTCTGGAAAGTGTCAAAGTCGACCTGTTTCCGGATGAAATCTATGTGTTTACGCCCAAGGGCGATATCAAGAAGCTGCCGCGCGGCGCCACCGTCGTCGACTTCGCCTATGCGGTGCATACCGACGTCGGCAATACCTGCGTCGCGGCGCGCATCGACCATCAAATGTCGCCGCTCGGCAGCCACCTGTACAATGGCCAAACCATCGAGATTATCGGTTCGGCAGCGAGCCGGCCCCATCCGAGTTGGCTCGATTTCGTCAACACCGCCAAGGCGCGCACCAATATCCGGCATTTCCTCAAGTCGCTGCAGAAGACCGAGGCGATAGCGCTCGGCCAGCGTCTGCTGCAACAATCGGTCAGCCAGATCAAGGGCCGCGATGTGGCGATTCCCCGGACCAAATTCAAAAAAGTGCTCGATCAGTATCACATGGCCGACCAGAAAGAGTTATTGGCCGAAATCGGGCTCGGCAACCGCAATTCCAGCCTGGTGGCGAAGGCCATGTACGATATCGAGGATGACACCACCGCCTTCGATGTTTCCGGCAAGCCGCTGGCGATCAGGGGCACCGAGGGCATGGTGGTCTCTTTTGCTAAATGCTGCCGGCCGGTACCGGGGGATGCGATCTCCGGTTTCATGTCTTTCGGCAAGGGTATCGTCATCCACCAGCGCGGTTGCCCCAACATCACCGAGCGCGGCAAGGAAGACCGGCAGCTCTCGGTGCAGTGGTCGGAACAGGTTCAGGGCGAATATCTCGCCTATATGCGGGTTCAAGTCGCCAATCAGCGCGGCGTGTTGGCGACCCTGGCGGCCACTATCGCCAACATGTCGTCCAACATCGAGCACGTCAACGTGACCGAAAAGGATGGCCGGATTTCGACCATCGAATTCGTGGTGACCGTGAATGACCGTATTCACCTCGCGCGTATCATGAAAAAGCTGCGCTCGTTGCCGGTGGTAAATCGTATCTGGCGCAAATAAATATTGCGAGCCACGCCAATACCCGCATAATCCGAACTCTTTGAGCTGGAGACTTACCGATGGCTAAAACCATTATTCATACAGACGATGCGCCGCAGGCGATCGGTACTTATTCGCAGGCCGTCAAGGTCGACAACACGGTTTACATTTCGGGCCAGATTCCACTCGATCCGGCCAGCATGGAAGTGGTGCCCGGCGGTGTCGATGCCGAGATTACTCGGGTCTTCGATAACCTCCAGGCGGTGGCCGAGGCCGCCGGCGGTAGCCTTAGCGACGTCGTCAAACTCAATATTTTCCTCACCGATCTCGGCAACTTCCCGACCGTCAATGAAATCATGGCGACTTATTTTCAACAGCCTTATCCCGCGCGCGCCGCGATCGGCGTCGCCGCTTTGCCCAAGGGAGTCGGCGTCGAAATGGATGCGGTGCTGGTTATCGACTAGCCGGCTTGCCATATGCCGGCAAGCGATGGAATGGAGCACTGGTCGGAACAGGGCCTGCGTTACCTGAAAGGGGTTGGCCCCAAGCTTGCCGACAAGCTGCAAAAACTCGGACTGAGTAGCCAGCGCGACCTGTTGTTTCATCTGCCGCTGCGTTATGAGGATCGCACCTTTATCACGCCGGTGGGCTCGTTGCAGCCGGGGCAGCGCTGCCAGATCGAGGCCGAGGTGTTGCACGCCGGGGTGCATTTTCGCCGCGCCGGGCGCTCGCGCCGGGTGCTTGCCGCCAAGCTTGCCGATAACAGCGGCGTAATCGCGATACGTTTCTTTTATTTCAACGCCAGTCAGCAAAAACTGTTCGAAAAGGGCAACAGGCTGCGCTGTTTCGGGGAAGTCAGGACGGCCCAGGGTGAGCTTGAAATGATCCATCCGGAAACTGAGTTGATCGATATCGACAATCCTTCGGCGCTGCCGCAAACCCTGACCCCGATTTACCCGACCACCGAGGGTCTGCACCAGCTCTCGATAAAACGCATCCTGCAGCAGGTCATCGATAAACTGAAAACCGATGGCATTGCAGAACCGCTACCGCAGGCCTGGCTCGATAAAAACGACTTTCCCGATTTCAAATCGGCGATGCTGTGTCTGCATAGCCCGCAAAATAAAGCGGATAGCGATCTGATTGCCTACAACCGCCATCCGGCGCAATATCGATTCATCGTCGAGGAACTCGCCGCGCATCGGTTGGCTTTGTTAGAGCACCGGCGTCAGATTCGCCGCCGCAAGACCCCGGCAATCGCGCCGCAGCGGGACATGCTCGAAAAACTGAGACAATCGCTGCCGTTTGAGTTAACCGGCGCGCAGCGGCGGGTTCTGGATGAATTAATGCAGGATTTCGCCGCCGGCAAGCCGATGATACGACTGGTGCAGGGCGATGTCGGCTCGGGCAAGACCGTAGTTGCGGCGCTCGCCTGTTTACCGGTGATCGAGTCCGGTTACCAGGCGGCGCTGATGGCGCCTACCGAAATTCTGGCCGAGCAGCACTATCGCAATTTCCAACAATGGCTCGAACCCTTAGGCGTTGGTGTGCTCAACCTGATGGGCGCGGACAAGGGTAAAAAACGTAGCGCGAAAACCGATATGATCGCTTCCGGCGAAGCTCAGGTCGTGATCGGCACCCATGCGCTATTCCAGGCGAGTGTCGAGTTCAATCGACTCGGGTTTATCATTTTCGACGAACAGCATCGTTTCGGCGTCGACCAGCGGCTCGCACTGCAGCGTAAAACTCGAGCCGGTGAAATGGCGCACCAGCTAATCATGACCGCAACACCGATCCCGCGTACGCTGGCGATGTCGATTTATGCCGATCTCGATTACTCGCAAATCGACGAACTCCCCCCGGGACGCAAACCGGTGACGACCTCGATTGTTTCCGAGCAGCAACGCGCCAGCCTGATTCAGCGGGTGGCGGGATCCTGTGCCGAGGGTGGCCAGGTTTACTGGGTTTGCACGCTGATCGAGGAGTCCGAGGCGCTGCAGTGCGAAGCTGCCGAGCTGACCTATGAAGCATTATGCCAGCAGCTGCCGCAGTTGGCGGTCGGCCTGGTGCACGGGCGCATGAAACCGGCACAAAAGGAAGCCGCGATTGCCGCTTTCAAACAGGGGGAAACCAAGATCCTGGTGGCTACTACGGTAATCGAAGTCGGCGTCGACGTGCCCAATGCCAGCATCATGATCATCGAAAATCCGGAACGCCTCGGGCTGGCGCAGATACACCAGTTACGCGGCCGGGTCGGGCGCGGTGTGCGCGAGAGTTTCTGTATTCTGCTGGTCAAAAACAGCCTCGGCGAGGCGGCGCGCACCCGCCTCGAAATTATTCGCTCCACCCAGGACGGTTTCACCATCGCGGCCAAGGATCTCGAAATCCGCGGCGCCGGAGAAGTGCTCGGTACCCGCCAAACCGGAGACATGAGTTTCAGGATCGCTGATCTGATACGTGACCAGAAATGGTTTCCCCGGGTGGAGGCCCTGGCGAAAATGATGCAGTTACCGGAGTATGCAAATGCACGCGCCGAGCTGTTGCGTAACTGGATCGGCGAGCGTCAGGATTACACCGATGTCGGTTGAATGCGGCGTCATGATTGGGTTGCCTGAACTTCGGCTGTAGGTTTTAATGAGTGGCTATGACTAGTTGCGATACAACGGCCATGCTGGCCTATGACGATGCGCTGCGACAACTGACCGGCGGAATATCCCCGATCGGCAAGAAAACCGACCTGGAGCTGCGTGCGGCGCTCGGTGCGGTGCTGGCCGAGACGATCGAATCACGGATCGATGTGCCCGGCTGCGCCATGTCTTCGATGGACGGTTATGCCGTCAACACCGCGGATCTTTCCGCTACGGGGACCACCACGCTGCCGTTATCCCAGCGGATTCCCGCGGGCACCGCCGCCGCCGATTTGAGACCGGGGAGCGCTGCCCGTATTTTTACCGGCGCTCCGGTACCCGCCGGCGCCGATGCGGTCATCATGCAAGAACAGGTGCTTGCCGCGGACGGTAGTATTAGCTTCGAAGTGCATCCGCAAAGCGGCAGCAACATCCGCCCCGCCGGTAACGACATTAAAAGCGGCACCCGCATCTTGACCGAGGGCTGCCGTCTGCGAGCCCAGGATATCGGCTTGGCCGCTTCGGTCGGATTGAAGACTTTGTCGGTGTTCGAACCGATTAGAGTAGGTATATTTTTCACCGGTGACGAATTGGTCGAGCCGGGAGAGCAACTGGCGGCGCACCAGATATACGATTCGAATCGCTATACATTGCATGGCCTGCTGACCGCCATGGGTTGCGAAGTCGTCGACCTGGGTCTGGTCGGCGATTCCCTCGATGAAACCAAGGCGGCGATGCAACTGGCCGCAACCCGGGCAGACCTGGTGGTGACCAGCGGCGGCGTTTCGGTGGGCGAAGAAGATTATGTGCGTATCGCCATCGAACAGCTCGGCGAATTGCGCCTGTGGCGTATCGGCATCAAGCCGGGTAAGCCGCTCGCCTATGGGCAGATCGATGCGACTGCATTCATGGGGTTGCCGGGAAATCCGGTTTCCGTATTCGCAACCTTCTGTCTTTTTGTTTGCCCGGTGATTCGCATTCTGCAGGGGCGCGGTTGGCAAAAGCCGTTACCGCTGCCGCTGATCGCCGATTTCGACTGGCCCAAACCCGATAGCCGGCGGGAGTTTCTACGCGCACGACTGACCAGCGCCGACGACGGCCAAACCCGGGTACAGGTTTATCCCAACCAGGATTCAGGCGTACTGACTTCGACGGTATGGGCCGATGGTTTTGTCGAGATTGCCGAAAATCAGACCGTTGCCGCCGGAGACGTTGTAAACTATCTACCCTTTGCGCAATTTTTCGGTTGAACGGCTTAATGATAGTCCGGGTTCAACAACAAGATTTCGATAGCGCCGCGCTGCAGCGTGAATTGGTTGCCGGGCGCAGCGACATTGGCGCGATTGCTAGTTTTACCGGCCTGGTGCGCGATCTGGCGGGCGATCCGCTGCAGGATATGACGCTGGAACACTATCCGGGGATGACCGAAAAGGCGCTCGAAGGCATCGCCCAACGGGCTGCAGAGCGCTGGCAAGTGCTTGATTTGGCCGTTATTCACCGGATCGGCGCGCTTAAACCGGCGGATCAGATCGTACTCGTCATGGTGGCGAGCGCGCATCGCGGCGACGCCTTCGCGGCCTGCGAATTTATCATGGATTATCTTAAGACCGAGGCGCCTTTCTGGAAAAAAGAAACCAGTGATCGCGGTGAAAAGTGGGTTTCAGCCCGAAAAAGTGACATATTTGCCAAAAAGAAATGGGAAGTTTGACCGAAATCGCCAAAAAAATGACATTCTGTTCATATAATCCTCTGCATCTGACCATTTGCTGCGAGCATGATTCGTGAACTACATAGTCACAGCCAAGCCCATTCATTACCCGACCAGCCTCGATAGGCCGGCGACTCGCCCGGTAACCCCGGTCGGCGACGATGCCGCGAGTCTGAGTGATGCCCGGCAGCAGCCTTCCGGTCATATTTACCGGGGTGAGTTGCTTGAAACGGTTGCCGACAAGACTTATAGGCCCGAGTACAATCTGCAAATCAGCCCTGAAAACCGGCGCGCGATCAATACCTACCACAAGATTATCAACCAGGAGCCGTTGGTCGGCAGTTTCCTCGACGGCTATATCTAACACGCCCCATTCCAATTATCCGGATGTCATCACGGCGTATCGAGATGACTTCACAAGCTGTGGTTCCGAACCGCCGGACCGCCGTTTACGCAGGGATGACACCCTCCAAAGTCATTCCCGCGCAAGCCTACGCGGCTTTAGGCCCTATGGGTCCCGGCGGGGATTTTGCGATAGCAGTAAGATCCCCGCTTTCGCGCACAGCTGTCCGGGGAAAGTTAATAGGAAAGAACATGCTGTGTTTTCTCGATCAGTTCCGCGCGTTCTCGTCGTCTTCGTCGATACATCTGCTGTACCCCGGTTGGTAAACGAGTAAACAGGGTTTCTCGTATTTCCACCAACAGCAGGTGTAACGATGTATT
>Ga0209150_1000225_pt1 | contig 21100 bp, 14 predicted proteins | sample WorMetTyACAVOLI3_FD_187424 | JGI IMG/M metagenome (GOLD analysis project Ga0209150, IMG submission 187424) | Marine gutless worms symbiont microbial communities from Max Planck institute for Marine Microbiology, Germany - Olavius algarvensis... ... | reverse complement strand
AGTTTTAGGGAACTAGGCCTATAAAAGGAGTGATTTTAGTAGTACTTATATCAAAAAAAGTCAAGTAGTATTTTATCTTATCATGCTGATATAATGAGAATTTTTACGTTTATGCGTCCACTCTATAATCCTAAGCAGCCTTAAAATAGGGTCAAAAAACCGAGAATTTACTTTGCGTTAACCCTGAGTCAATCAGTAAAATGATGTTTGCGCCTGGAGAAAACAATCAAGTGGTGAAAAAGCGCTATTTGATATCGGTCTCGATTGTCGTATTGTCAACTGCCGTACTCTTTTTATTCGATAACCGGATTTGGCTTGCTGCGCGCGCCCTGGTGTCCCGGGAACTTTACTATAACATTACCGATATAATAACCGACTACGGTCTGTTTTTATTTTACGGGATATTCAGCGTTATCTTTGCCTATGCGTTGATCAAGAAAAACCGCATGTTGATCCGGCTGCTGGTTGCCTATCTCAAAACTCAGCTCATCTTTGCATTTGCCCTGGTTCGCATATTAAAGATTGTTGTGGGGCGGGCCCGACCCGGACACGAGCCGGATTTCATCTTTTTTTCCTTTGCATTTCGCCACAACTCGTTTCCCTCGGGCCACTCGGCCGAGGCCTTCATTTCCGGCATGTTTTTGTTTTACCTGCTCAAAAACTCGAAATACTCCGCATGCCGTTATCTACCCCTGGCCTATGCCTTCCTGATTGCCGTCTCCCGGGTGTTTATCAGTTCGCACTATCCATCGGATGTGTTGGCCGGCATGGCAATCGGCGTAATGGGGGCCTGGTATTTTATATCGCGGCTGCCCCGGGAATAGGAGCCGCGGTTAGCGGGCATAGGCCCTTCCAAATTCTGCGATCCCTCGGTACAAAAGTAGGTTTCAGGTGTCAGGTGTCAGATGACAGAGGACAGAGGTCAGAGGACAGAGGTAAGATGACCTAAGACAGATGACTGAGGTCAGAGGTCAGAGGACAGAGGTCAGATGACTGAGGACAGATGACCGAGGTCAGACGGTCGTCTTTGCACCTACAACTTACTGCCTCTTATGAAACTTCATGAAATCTGATGCCATTTTCAATAAGTATCTCACCGCAGAGAACGCTGAGAACGCAGAGATTAAAATAATTTTTCTTTCTCAGCGCTCTCTGCGAACTCTGCGGTGAATGAATAGTTTCTTTTTCGATCAGACAGGCTGTCCTTTAGTCGGAGGCTGCCGCTCGTGCGAAACTACATTGGAATGACGAATGACGAATGACGAATGATGGATTCGTTTCGCTCAGTCGTTTTAAATAGACCGTTCGACAAAAGACTCACGACAGGCAGAATACATCATTCGATGTTCGATGTTGGGCGTTCGATGCTTACAGTCCGCCGGAGGAGGGTTCAACGTTCATTAGTTTCTTTTTTCTGATCAGACTGGCCGTTTTTTTGGCCAGAGGTAGCGTTCGTGTGAAACTACATGGAATGACGAATGTAGAATGATGGAATCGCTTCGCTCAGTCATTTTTAAACAGACCGTTCGACAGAAGACTCACGACAGGCAGAATACCTTAAATCCAAAATCCGCATTCCAAAATCTAAAATTTGCTTTTAAGTTTCTTTTCATTGATCAGAGTGACCGGTTTTTAGCTGGAGGCCGCGGCCTTATGAAACTACATTAGAATGACGAATGTCGAATGCCGAATGACGAATGATGGATTCGCTTCGCTCAGTCTTTTTAAACAGACAGAATACATTATTCGATGTTCGATGTTGGGCGTTCGATGTTCGACGTTCATTAGTTTCTTTTCTTTGATCAGACTGGCCGTTTTTGGGCCAGAGGCCGCGCTCGTGTGAAACTAAATTTCAAATACAGGAGTTGATTCCATATTTGTCTAAGTTGCAATTGTAGGTTGGGTTGAGCCAACTCCAGGCATTGTTGGGTTTCTCCGCCTACGGCGGACCAACCTACATTTTTGCGGTGCTATCACGAAATGCGAAACCCAACATCAGCCAATTTCGGAACCGACTCTCAAAAGTTTCTTTTCTAATCAGACCGGCTGTCCTTTAGCCGGAGGCCTCGCTGAACACTGACAACTGACACCTTTGAATATCAATGCACGTGGTAACATTGACGAAAAAATTGTCGGTATAAATTCTCTAAACCCGAATCGCGAGTTGAGGGTTTCAGCCCGGATTTAGCGCTTTACCCTAATCATGTTTCCTGTTAAATTCGACAGAATCCATTGAAAATTGACAAGGCGCAGGGCCAATTGATTTGAAAGCGAAATCCAGCAAGACCCAGAAAAAAAATAGAAAAAGCACCGATTCCAGGCAGGTACAGGCCAAAGCCGTTGCCGAGACATCCGACACCGCCCGGCGCTTGCTTGCGGTTACGCTGCCGGCACTTCTTTGTCTGATCGTCTACTATAATTCTTTGTCCAATGGATTTGTTTATGACGATTTGGGCTCCATCGTCGAAAACAAATACATCAAGCAACCGGGCAGGTTGTTAGCCTCTCTTTTTGATCAATCCTATTTTCAATTTGCCGGTCTCGAGGCGAGTTACCGGCCGCTGGCCACCTTGTCTTATTTTTTAATCTATGCCGTCGCGGAATTAGACCCATTTTACTACCATCTGGCAAGCCTGATACTACATACGCTGAATGCGATCTTAGTATACTGGCTGGCCAATTTTTTGCTGGGCCATCGCCTGACTGCCATACTGATGGCAATGATGTTTGCCTGTCATCCGGTGCTCACCGAAGCGGTGAACTGCATCGACTTCAACGATGATCTGCTGGCGACGTTTTTCTACCTGCTGGCCCTGATTTACTATATCCGGATAAAATCCGTAGATATAAAATCCAACATTCTGGGCTACGCCCTATCGCTCCTGTTTTACATACTTGGTTTGTTGTCCAAGGAAATGGCCATTTCCCTGCCGGCCATGGTTTTGCTCTACGATCTGGTGCTGAGTGATGCCGGCCGGCGTGCACAAAATTTCAAAAACCTGCTGAGCATTGTTCGGCAAAGAAAATTTTTTTATATCGGCTATATGACGGTCGGCCTGGCTTATTTGTGCATCCGGTTTTTCGTTTTATATAACCCCCGGGAGTCGCTGAAGGCTTCTGCCGGCAGCCTGTTTGAAAGGCTCATCTATCTGCCGAACCATATTTTCAGTTTCATCAAACTGACGATCTACCCGGGCAATTTGAACGCAGACTACGTGTATTCGCATCCGAGCAGCTTTTTTGAACCATCGGTACTGATTGGCACGGCAGTGGTCGTGGCCCTCGTGGGCCTTTCTTTTTTAATTCGGCGGCATTCGAAAGCGGCATTTTTCGGTATCTGGTGGTTTTTGATTACCCTCGCTCCGGTTTACAACCTGATCGAAATTTATCATCCCCTGGCCGAGCGCTACCTTTATCTGCCCATCATCGGATTTTGCCTGGTGGTTCCATTAGCTGCCCATGCGGCTGCAAGAAGGCACTTTGCCAATCCCGCCCTTGCCAATACGATGACCTTGCTGCCCATAGCCCTTATTCTGGTAATATATTCGGCCGCCACCATCACCCGCAATCCCGTTTGGCGGAGTAATTTTACGCTGTGGTCGAAAACCGTTCAAAGCTCGCCCAACAGCCTCGTGGCGCGCGGCGGACTGGGTATGGCTTATTTGAACCGGGGGATGCCGGATGAAGCGGCCGAGCAATTCAAGATCGCGATTCAACTATATCCCGCAGATTACAAGGGCTATTACAACCTGGGTCTTGTTTATCACCAGAAGGGTAACCTGAAAAAAGCCCTGGAATACTTCAGCCGATCCGTCAACCTCAAGCCTGATTCCCCAAAGGCCCACTACAATCTTGCCACCATTTACCTTCAGCAGCGTGCCTGGGATCTGGCGATCCGACACTATATTAAAGTAAATGCGCTGGATCCTGAAATTGTGATGGCCCATTATAATCTGGGCATGGCTTATGCTATGGTGGGAAAATTGGATGCTGCCATTGTCGAATGGAAAACAGTGCTGCAAATCGAGCCCCATAACGCCATGGCAAAGAAAAACATCCAAAAGGCAAAGAAAATGATGAACAGAAGCGGGGGGTAGGGATATAGGAAAAAAACGAATATCGAATATCGAACAAGGAGTAACGAATGTCGAAGGAATGTATTCTATCTATCTTACTAAAATAACAGAGCGAAGCGATTCCACCCTTCATCATTCGATATTTCTTGTTCGATATTCTGCGGTTCGCTTTAAATGTTTCATAAGAGCACTCCGGGTCACCGATCGGCCGTGTGCGAAGATGCATCATCGGAGCCGGGCATTATAACCATAAACCCATGGTATGTATTGCGCAGCAGCAACAGCAGTGCATAAACGAGCAATATCAACCCCGCCATTTCTAAAGTTTCTTCCAATGTGACCATCAACACCCAGATAAAGTCCTTGTTCTCGTGCATCATGACCAGGTACTTGCCGCTGATCATTTCCAGTCCAATGGCGGCAAAAATATAGGTGACGGCTGAAAGGCCAAACCAAAAGCGGATGTTTTTCGGCATCCGCCAAAAGACGGGAACTGCGAATATCGCCAACAGCAAGACCCCGATGCCGTAAGGAATGATCCAGGCGTAATAGAAGATCCCGGTGGCGCCCAGGGCCAGTCGCAGGGGATCGATCAACCGCTCATGGATCGATATGGACTCATCCAGGGCCAGAAAGACGAATACGAATGCAAGGACCAGCCAGATCCTGCGGGAATCACCGGCCCGGCCGGCAGCTTGCCAGGTTATCCAAAAAAGCACCGCGTTTATCAGAAACAGCCAGGTCGAAAATATGGCCGGTACATTACCTTCACCGTCTATAAAGAAAAGACTAAACAGCAGGCGCACAAGCCCGTGTTCAAATCCTTTAAAGATATACGGCGTACCGATTGTAATTAAATGCGCGACCAGCAAAAAAGTCGCGATCGCGCTCAGCCAGATAATCGCTTTGCGGGGGTTTAGAGTGATTGTTGTCGGTTGTTCCTTCAATGTCTATCTCCTCAAGTTTTGACAGTGTTCAGAGATAAAGCTCCGAAATAAGTGGTTTTCGAATCAACAATCTCGCTGATATCTATTGACTTAAATTACAGGTTTCGGGTGTCGGGTTTCAGGTGTCAACACTGCCTCTGGCCGCAAGCGTCCAGTCAAATCGAGAAAAAAGCTATATAGATTAAAGGCGCTATTTTAGATTGTGGGAGCGGTTTTTAACCGCGATTTCCCGGGCAATCGTGGCTGGAGGCCACTCCCACCAATTATTTACCTCTACCTAAACAATTTTGAATTCTTTGAATTTTTATACAAGGGAACTGCGACGCCAGAACCAGGAATCTGGACGCTAGCACCTGAAACATTCGCTTCTTTTCGATATGTTGCCGGAAAAAGAACCCTGGGACCCAATTGGTAGTGTCCGTTAATTATTTACTCTTCATTTTTGCCTTTGAATCCAAAATATCGATAGACCTTTATCACCTGAGCCAAGCGGTCGTTGCGAAAAACTGTAATTTCCATCGGTTGCGGATCCATGCGGTTAAACAGGGGCCGGTAGCGTTCGGCCCGTTTTCGATGGCGCTTTTGGTCCACAATGAACAGGGCGTCCCAGCCGACGTGTTCTTCAGGTGCAAACCAAAGCCGGTACTGATTATACCGGTGATGCAGGGTTGTGGCGACGGTGCCGGGCGCCAGATAGACCGCCAGCTGGCTGGTGGGATGAAACCGATGGCCGAAGACAAATGTTTTGGTAGGTTGCGGCATCTGCTGCCGCAACTTTTCCGTTTGCCTGGCGATTTCCGGCCAGCCGAACAGCTCGTTGCTGATGTCAAAGCCCGTTTCAAAGGGGGCAAGCGGTTTGATGGCCGGGAACCTTTGGTTCAGGTTCACGGAAACTTCCCGGGCCCAACTGTAGACGGGGCCGACCACCGGCAGAAATAGGACCACATAAAGCAAGGCGGTCATCAAAAATCCCGTTGCAGCGGCAGCGGTCGACCAGCGACGCCACCGTTTAGTGGATGGGTTTTGGCGCGAAATTTTTTGCAGCAACACCATCGCAAGCACAATGGATCCCGTCCACCAGCCGGCCGAGGTCCAGTGCGGCAGCACCTTGCTGGTCAAGCCGGTCAAGCAGAAAAATACGAAGAGCGGGACGCTGGTCCAGATCCCAAAGCGATCCGCCTCGCTGATTTTCGACTGGCGAATTATGACGATAAAAACGACGAACAGAAGCACGAAAATGATCGGTGACCAGGCTGCGAGCTGTCCCCCGACAGCCGTCAGGAATTTGCCGAGGTCCAGGCCGTCACCGCTGCCCTGGCCTAATTGAAACAAATAAGAAATCCAGTCGTTCCGGGCGTTCCATATAATATTCGGCATAAACACGGCCAGGCCGATCAGCGCGGCAACATAGGGTTGGGCCCTTTTCAGCCAAAAACGATTGCCGGCCGAAGTGCTTAAATAGCCCAGCAGGCATAAAGCCAGCAATACCGCGTGGTATTTGCTCAGCAGGGCGCCTCCGAACATAACTCCCGTCAGGATCCACAGGGACCACCGGCCGGATTGCATGGCCCGCCATACCGCCAGCAGGGTGGCGCACCAGAATACATTCAAGGTGGCATCCGGCAGCAGGCCCACCAGCAAAAGGTGCTGGTAGGGCATCAGATGCAGTAATACGGCCGCCCAGAATCCCACCCGCTCATCCCGATAAAGCGCCAGGGCCAGATATCTGAGCAGGATCAGGCTGATGGCCGAACAAACAATCGGCCCCAGCCGCACCAGCAAAACGCTGTCGCCAAAACGGGATGTTATCGCCGCCAGAAAAGCCACCATGGGGGGGTGATCGAAATAACCCCAGGCCAGATGACGTGAATATAACAAATAATGGGACTCATCGACACCCAGCCCGAATTTACCGGCCAGCAGCAGGCGCACGACGGTGATGCCGGCTAGAAAAAGCCAGAACAGCGTTCTGTATTTTGCCTGCAAGTTGTTTTTGGTGCTTGATTGCATATATTCCGTGGAAATCAAAACCTTTTATCTGCGCGAACGCGTCAGTTGTTTGTGGTCCGTTGTCCGTTGGTTTCAAGAGAAGGGTCCGGCAGCTTTTTTCGTCAATGTATCGCATTCAAATTACAACAACCAACATACAACAACCAACATGCAACTCTCAACGGACCCCAAACACCGGACCTCTGAATATGAACATCGATCATTCCAACCCATCATTGCGTTTCCAAGATTTCCAACGCTTTCGACAATACCTGGTCCGGTCCTATTTTTTTCAAGCACAAATTGTCCCCGTCACAGGGGGAATTGCGATGGTTATAAGCGGTGACGCAGGGTGAGCATGACAGACCCAGAAAAATATTTTGCGCTTTGTCATCCAGGGGTCCATACAGGGCCGGTGTTTCCGGACCGTAAAAAATAATGGCCGGAATGGGGGTCATGGCGGCAAAATGCCCCGGTCCACCGTCATTGGTGATCAAAAGGGAGGAATAATGAAAAATCAGCATCAACTCCCGGATCGTTTTGGTATAACCGGTTAAATCCACACAACTCTGATGGCGGGTGTGCGCCAGTATCCGGCCGGCGATCTCTTTGTCCTGGGCCAGGCCGATGACCCCCACGGCGTAGCCCCGGCCAAGCAGTTCGGCAGCCAGGGTGCAGTAGTTTTCCAGGGGCCAGGCCCGAATGGGCAGCAGACCGCCGCCGGGGTAGATGAGTACGATTTTTTTGTCCTCGAGGTCCGGCGCCTTTGCAAAAAGCATTTTTTTTGAATTTTCGATTTCTTGCCTTTCCACCGGGACCGGTGGAATCACAAACTTGTGAGCCGGCACGATGTGCTTGGCCTTAGGATGGGTTCTAGAATCGATAGCTTCCACCAGGGTTAAAAACTGCCGGGAGATATGATGATAAGGATTATAAGGTACGGGGCGATTCATGAAATTGCCGCGGTACAGCCCTTCCTGGGTGTGAGGATGAAATCCGACCCGTATTGCGGCACCGCTCAAGAAAGCCAGGATACTGCTGATTCGCGAAAACAGCTCGCAGTCGATGACCACGTCAAACCTGAGCTTCCGCATACGGCGCAGGCCGCCCCAGGTGTCCCCGATAAAGGCCGGCATGGAGTTATCTCTAATTGCTATAATTCGTTCCGGTGCAACGATGCCTGATAATTCCACGACTTCCCGGTTTTTTTCAAACAACATCACATGCAGCTCGGCCGCGGGATATTTTTCCTTCAGACGTTGAAACATGGGATGGGCCAGGACCAGGGCCCCCATTTCGGATAATAGGATGATCAGTATCTTTTGGGTTTCAACGTTAGCGGTATCTTTTTTAAATATCCGATAATAAATAGAAAATATTCTGCAAATCAATGTACCGGCATAGCGATCGATGAAACGCTGGGTTTCAATTTTCATATTCAGTAGACCTAATCCGGACAAGCCGGAACCACAAAGTATCCATCACGAAAGCACGAAAGGACGAAAACACGAAAAAAACAAGGAGAATTTCGTGTCTTCGAAATCTCGCGTTTTCGTGATGAAAATATTTTTATAAAATGAAAAGAATTCAAGTAGTTATAGGGTAAAAATTTGAGAATTTTAGTTTTTTTACCAGTCATCAATATTCAATAGTATTTTAAAAACGACCGGGTCCGGCTGTTGACCCGATATTTCAATTTTCCAGTATTACAGCATTCCTTTTTAAAATAACCCTTCCCTATATCAAAATTGCTGCCTAAAGCAAAGAATTTGAGGATAATTCTGCAGGAATGTTTGATGCGATTCGATTGATGTGATATAGGGGATGCGTAAAAAATTATCCTGGATTTATTACGTTGCAGAACCGGATGTATCAGCAGGAATCAGAATCGATCGAGAAAGCGCATGGCCCGCAATTCAACTTACAACATATTGATGTATTCCCACGACACATACGGCCTCGGGCATATTCGCAGGACCATGGCCATTGCATCTCATCTGTTAGGTCCACGCATCAATATTTTAATCCTAACAGGCTCCCCCATCGCTGGGCGTTTTTCATTTCCGGAGCAAATCGATTTTGTTCGGATCCCGGGCATGATCAAAAAGACCAATGATGAATACCTGCCGCTTTCCATCAAGATCAACGTCCGGCATGCCCTGGATATTCGAAAAAACATTATTACGGCCACGGCCAAAACCTTTCAACCGCACCTGTTTATCGTGGACAAGGAACCACTGGGGCTGAAAAAAGAGGTGCTGCCCACATTGCAGTGGCTGCGGCGCTGCCGGCCCGACACCCGTTCCATCCTCGGACTGCGAGACATCATGGATGACGCCGAGTCGGTTAAAAGAGACTGGCGGGAAAAACGGGTCTACCAGCACCTGGAGCAGCTCTACAGTGAAATCTGGATTTACGGAATTCAGGATTTTTATGATCCGATCCGGGAGTATGAAATTTCAGATGCCATCAGCCGTAAAATGCATTTTACAGGGTATATCCCCCGCAAGATACCCGGCCAAGACGCGGTGCGCCACATTAAAAAAGAGCTGAACCTGAATAAAGACGAAAAACTGGTGGTGGTAACCACCGGCGGGGGCGGTGACGGCTATCGGGTCATGGATACTTACCTCACGGCCCTTGAGACTTACAGCAGCAGCCCGGCGTTTAAGAGTGTGCTGATTACAGGACCGTTTATGCCGAAGCAGGAGCGGCGCGATGTCTTTAAGCGCGCCCGGAACTTGGGGTTGCGCACCTATCATTTTTATCGCCAGATGGAGAAAATATTTGCAGCAGCGGATATCGTCATCAGTATGGGGGGCTACAACACCCTGTGTGAAATTCTCGGTCAGGGAACCATCAGCCTCGTCATTCCGCGGGAAACCCCGCGCAAAGAGCAAATCATAAGGGCGCGGGCCTTCCATCGGCAAAATCTGGTCGATTACATCCCCTGGGATGATTTTTCTCCTGCTTTGCTGCACGAAAAACTGATCGCGCTGCTGCGAAATCCCGCACCCTACCATGACGCCATCTCCCGGTTTCGATTGACCGGCATTGAGACCATGCAACAGCGCCTGCGCGTTTTCAGGTCCAACAAATCGGTGCCTTCTCCTCGATTGGAACTGTGATGAGCCCAACCCCACGACCGGTATTGGGGATGATCCTGAAAGGCTATCCCCGCATTTCCGAAACCTTTATCTCCAATGAAATAAGCCTGTTGGAAAATCTCGGGTTTCAGATCCACCTGTTTTCCATGCGCCAGCCCCGGGAAAAATTCACCCACGACAGCGTCAAACACATTCAGGCAGCTGTCGACTACCTGCCGGAGACCCTGCTAAAACCTCTGCCGAGGCTGATTTACCACAATCTTTGTCTGGCTGCCAAAAATCCGAAAGTTTATGGTGCGGCACTTAAAACAGCCTATCGCAGATTTTTGAGAACTCGAAAATCCGCTACCCTGAAGCATTTACTGCAGGCGGGCTATCTTGTGCATCGGCTGCTGCCGGCCAGCGGGGTGACGCATCTGCACGCGCATTTTGCCCATTCACCAACCTCGGTCGCCATGTTCACCAGTCGCCTGACCGGTATTCCCTTTAGTTTTACAGCCCATGCCAAAGATATCTACACTTCCGATCCCAGGCAAATTCGTGAAAAAATCGGTTTGGCCCGGTTTGTGGTTACCTGCACGGAATACAATCGAAAACATCTTCGGGAGCTTGGTGATGGCCACACAACTCCGATCCATCGCAATTATCACGGAATTGACACCCGGTTTTTTTCAACCAACCCGGAAGCGGCCAAATTACCTGTGCCGCCGTTTCAGATCCTGACCATTGCCCGCTTAACCGCCAAAAAGGGACTACCCACGATTTACCAGGCGCTTCGGATCTTGCGCGATCAGGGGATCGCGCTGCGACATACCCATATCGGCGGCGGCGAGGATCGTGAGCTGATCATGTCGCTCATCAAAAAATTGGATCTGGAATCTGTGACCGAACTGTTGGGAACCCAACCGCACGAGGTGGTGTTGGACCACTATCGAGACGCCGATCTTTTCGTATTGGGCTGTGAGGTGGCTCCCAATGGAGACCGGGACGGCATCCCCAACGTTTTAGCCGAGAGCATGGCCATGGGCCTGCCGGTGGTCGCAACCCGGATATCGGGTATTCCGGAGCTGGTGGAACATGAAAGAACCGGTCTGCTGGTGCCGCCCGGCCGCCCGGCCAAACTGGCGCAAAGCATGCTGCGCCTGCTGACCGACGAAGCCTTGAGGAACCGATGCATTGCGGCGGGCAAACAGAAGGTGGGGCAAATTTTTGACAACCGGCAGCTGATCAGGGAACTTGCTGGGATATACCATCAAGAAGGTTTGGGGCCCGGGGTGTAGAATTTTGATTGCGGATTCCAGAAAATAAAAAAAAATCCCAAATCTCAAACCTCAAATTACAAACAAATTTCAAATTTCAATTTTCAATGACCGAAACATTTATGCCAGTCGAATCCCGTCGTATCGATGACACTATTCTTCAGGAGATGGCGCCGTTAGACATAGCCGAAGATAGATCTTCGGTTGGCTTGCTTGTATCCATCTGGCCCTGAACCATTCGGCCCTGATTCAGGAACCTAACGGAGCAGGGCCGAATCGCGCAGTTGTTTCGAATTTTGAATTTGGGTCATTGGGATTTGTTTGAGATTTGTATTTTGTTATTTGGAATTTAAACTACCCCCCCATAAATAAACCCATCAGGTTCGGGATGAAAATTCTATTTTATACCCCATTCAAGCCCCTGCACCACAGGAATCCTTCCGGTGATCTGGTGACGGCCACTGGAATATTCGATTTTCTGGTACAAGGCGGCCATGAGGTTATTGAAGCCAGTAACCTGAGGTGTCGCTGGATATACTGGAAGCCCTGGCTTTGGTTGAAGTATTTTGGGGAAAAGAGGCGCATCCTGCAAAAATTCGGGGGTGCTTGCGCTGATTTGTGGTTTACTTATCATAGCTACTACAAGGCACCCGATTTGTTGGGTCCGGCCGTCGCCGGCCGATTGAAAATTCCATACGTTATTTTTCAGGGCATTTACTCTACCAAACGCCGGCGCCAGTGGACAGCGAAGCCCGGGTTTTATCTCAATAAAAGTGCCCTTCGTAAAGCCGACCACCTTTTTACCAACAAGTCCGTCGACCTGCTCAATCTCAAACGGCTGGTAGCCGGCAATCGGATTACTTATGTGGCGCCGGGTATCGATCCGGGTGAGTTCGAATTCGACGATCATGCCAGGGCCGAGCTTCGTCAGCAATGGAACGTCGGAGATGTGCCCGTTATCTTTTCGGCGGCGATGTTCAGATCCGATGTCAAAACCGAAGGACTCACCTGGCTGATTCGGGCCTGCGGCGAGCTTGACCGGCAGGGACAAAGTTTTCAGCTGGTCATCGCCGGGGACGGCCGACAAAGAGAAGCGCTGCAGCAGCTGGCCCACCAGCATGTGGCCGACCGGGTGCGGTTTCTGGGTAAAATAGCACGCCAGGACATGTATCGTTTTTACAGCGCCGCCGACATTTTTGTATTTCCGGGGATCAGGGAGTCTCTGGGTATGGTTTTTCTGGAAGCGCAAGCCTGCGGGCTGCCGGTGGTTGCCTTTGACAATGCCGGGGTTCCGGAAGCCGTGGCCGACGGCCAAACCGGATTGCTGGTGCCGATGTATGAGCTAAAGCCGTTCGTGGGTGCCATCAAACGCCTGCTGATCGACAATGATTTGCGCCGCCAGATGGGCGCTGCCGCGAAATCCCATGTGCGGCAATTTCATGATATAAAAACCAATTACCGGGAACTTGAACTGACCCTGAATTCGATTGTCAATCGTCGATCTTAGGCGCTCTTGTGAAACTACATTGGAATGTCGAATGTCGAATGTCGAATGACGAATGATGGATTCGCTTCGCTCAGTCTTTTTCAACAGGTAGAATACATTATTCGATGTTCGATGTTGGACGTTCGATGTTCGACGTTCATTAGTTTCTTTTCTTTGATCAGACTGGCCGCTCGCGGCCAGCGGCTGCCGCTCTTTTGAAACTACCTTGGAATGACGAATGACGAATGTCGAATGACGAATGGTGGATTCGCTTCGCTCAATCAATTTAAAATGGACAGAATACCTTAAATCCGAAATCCGCATTCCAAAATCTAAAATTTGCTTTTGGAAGTTTCTTTTATTGATCATACTGGCCGTTTTTTTGGCCAGAGACAGCGCTCGTGTAAAATAACATAACATTTAAAATGCATGATCAACACAATACAACCCGCTTCGGCCTGATGCGCCATGCGCAAACGGTTTGGAACCGGGAAAAAAAGATCCAGGGCCACTGCGACTCTCCCTTGACTGCCGCCGGCGAAAAACAGGCTTTATGCTGGGGGCAAAAATTAGTGCCGTTCGCGTGGGATCGCATCCTGGCAAGCGATGCCGGCCGCGCCCTGGCAACGGCTGAAATCATCAACACCATTTTGAAAATTCCCATGTCCATCGATTCCCGCCTTAAAGAACAGGATTGGGGCCAATGGGAGGGCAAAACGGTGCGCCAGATCGAAGCCGAAGCCCCTCAGGTACTGGATGGGCAGGTAAAGGCCGGCTGGGACTTTTGTCCTCCCGGAGGCGAATCCCGCCGCAGCGTATTGCGCAGGAGTCAACAGGCGCTGCAGGAAGCCGGTGAACGCTATGCCGGCCAAAAGCTGCTGGTGGTCGTGCACGAAGGAATCGTTAAAAGCCTGGTCTACCATCTTTGCGGCCGCAGGTTTGTACCCGGTGAGCCTGCCATCCTTAAATCCTATCGGCTGCACCGGCTGGTGAACGACCACCGCGGGCTGCGGATAGAGGAAATAAATGCGCTAGAACTAGGTTCATAGGTTCAAAGGTTCAGAGGTTCAGGGTTCAGAGGTTCAGAGGTTCAGCGGTTCAGAGGTTCAGAGGTTCAGGGTTCAGAGGTTCAGGGTCCAGAGGTTCAGGGTTCTGAGGTTCAGGGTTCAGAGGTTCAGAGGTTCAGGGTTCAGAGGTTCAGAGGTTCAGCGGTTCCGGGTTCATAGTTGATGGTCTCGTAAAAAGTAGGATTGGACGGTATTTCTGGATTCCCGCCTTCGCGGGAATGACAATAAGTGATTTGATATCAGATAGATATAGTCCGCATCACACCCGCGAAGGCGGGAATCCAGTTAAAGGGTCAAGTCCAACTTTTTACGATTTTATTACGGTTAGAGGTTGAATAATTCGTAAAATGCTCATATCAAATGTTTTGAACCCGTAACCCAGAACCCAGAACCCAGAACCCAGAACCCAGAACCCAGAACCCAGAACCCAGAACCTTGAACCCAGAACCTTGAACCTCTGAACCCCTGAACCTGGAACCTCTATGCAATACCTAATGATTCACGACATCCGCCAGGAGTATTTTGCCTTAGACCTGGACCGCTACCGGTTGACATTTGATGACGGGCTATTTTCCCAATATTATTACTATCCCCTGTTTAAAGATCATCCCGGGAAGTTGACCTACTTTATTGCCACTTCTTTTATCCGCCCCGGCGCGGTGCGAAGCATGTTTGCAGGCGACTATATTCCGTACTTAAAATCAAAAAAATATATGTATCGCACCTTTATCGAACAGCGGTTCGAGCATTTCATGACAACCGAAGAGATTCAGGAACTTTCAGCCAAAGGGAACGTGCAAATCGGTGTTTACAGTCACTTGCATGACGTCATACCGAGCCGCAGCCACTCGCGCAAAAGAAAACCCCTCAGCCAATGGAAATTAGAGCGGTTTCAAAATTCCCCCGAAATTGCCAGGCGGGATTTGAGCATCCGGTCTAAAATCGCTTTTCAGGGCTTTAATTTTCAGGATGGTTCCCTCAGCCGCAGGCCGGGCCCGGAATGGGAGGACTATATCAAACATGACACCGAGCAATGCCTGAAATGGATGGCGGATAACCTGGGAATAACAACTGAATGGTATTGTTTCCCGTTTAACGAGCACAATGAAAAACTGATAACCATCCTCAAATCTTTCGGGCTAAAAAAGTTTTTTGCCGCCCGGCCGGGCAAATCCACTCAAATTTGCGGCCGGGTGGATATTGATAGCCTGGTGCCGGATTAGCCCGAGGACTGTGTCATTTTAAGCTATAAATATTTGATATAATTAAAAATAAATGATGTTAAAAAATTCCAAACATCAAAATCCAAATTTCAAACAAATCCCAATGCCCCAAATTCAAAATTCCAAACAAATGACCCGTTAACCATGGTGCCTGAAGTTACTAGGGTTGAGAACCCATGCAATTCACCCATGGTGGGTGTTTTGGTCATTGGGTATTGAGTATTGAGATTTATTTGTGATTTGATATTTGAATTTTGGTATTTGCTTATCTCCAATAATTTTATGATGCCGTTTAGAGTTTACTTTGACGTGACTCAATGATTAACCTCTTCCCGCTTGACACACCTTTCTTTTGCGTTATACTCGCCCCGTATGGAAGCCGGTCATGTTGGCGTAACTTCATAAAAAACCGAAGACTGATGGACATTAAAACATTTACCGTCGCAGATTTAAGGACGGCGCTGATGCGGGAGGATTTCTGGCTGACCCAAACCCTGCCGATAACCAAACACCGGGCGTTGTCATACTGCCGGAATCCCCGCGCGGATGAGGATGACCCGGTTCTGCTGGTTGCCTACCGGGATAACCGGGTGATCGGCTACCTCGGGATTCTGCCCGACAAAATCTACGTCAATGACACGGATTACAAATTGGGCTGGCTCACCAGCTGGTGGGTCAATCCTGCTTTATCAACTGCCGGAGTCGGTGCATTTCTTCTTTTCAAGGCCTTAAACGCCTACGACCAGTACGTCGGCGTTGCGGGAAGCTCCAGGGAGGCCCGCAAAGCGCTGAAGGCCTCACAAAAGTTTATGGCGATCAAACCTTTGCGGGGGCTGGATATCCGCCTGCGTTATAACGCCACCGGATATATCCTGCGCCGATTTCCGGCAATGAAGATATGCCGCGGTTTGATTAAAGTTGTCGATTCCGCGACGGATGCCGTCGTTCACCTCAGAAGCATTGTCTGGCAACGGCGCAACCATTCCGGTCGGGATCTGACCTTTGAATATGTTTCGGCCATCGATGAAGAGACCGGGCGTTTCATAAAGCGACATCACCAACACGATCTGACGCGTAAAGAGCCGTCCGATCTCAGCTGGATTATGGATAACCCCTGGATTATATCGGCCCCGCTCAAAGATTCGGTGAGCAAAAGATATCATTTTTCGTCACGCGCCGTCCGGTTTTTTTATTTGGGGGTCAAGGTCTTTGAGAACCAAACCGAAATGATCGGATTTTGCCTGCTCAAAGTGCGTGATGATCGGATGACCGTGTTGTATTCCTATTGCGAAATTCGGCACGCAGCTTCCGTCACCGCCGCCCTGTTACATCAGGCCCTGGCTATGGAGGTCAGAATTCTCAGCTTGTTTGATGAGCAATTGGTGGCTGCCTTTTCGGAGCTTCAATGTCCCTGTTGGTCGGTGAAAAAAAAATCGAGAGGATTTTCACTATCGAAAGCGTTTGGCGAAATTCCCGTGTCGGACTGCCGTTTGCAGGGCGGTGATGGGGATCTTGCTTTTTATTGAAGTTCGCTTCTACAATCTAAAGGAAGGTAGTCCATCGCGGGGCTTTAATTTTTATAAATTTCGGAGAATTGGAGTACTGGAGTGTTGGAGTACTGGAGTATTGGTTGAAGGTTTGATGTCTAATTTTAATACCCCAGTACTCCAGCACTCCAACACTCCAAGATCGAGTTTTTCAATAACTTTTTGCAATCTTGACTTTGCCTTTTTCTTGGTTGAAAGTCTGTTTAATTATCTGCACTATGGATCAGACATCGATGCAAACAGAAATCACACAAATGCTGTTCAGTGTCATTGACGAGCTCAACCAGCTTCGGCCGCCGGACGAACACCTGGCCAAAGATCCGGCGACCCCTTTATTCGGAGATTCGGCAAAGTTGGATTCAGCCGGATTGATCAATTTGATTGCCCTGACGGAAATACAGACAGCCGCCGAACTTGGCCGGTCAATCCTGTTGACCGATGACCGTACCTTGTCCCAGGTGAACGAGGTATTCCGCACCCTCGGCACCCTCGCCGATTATATCCACCTGAGACTGAACGAATAATAGATATGGGCAGCAAACCGCATATATGTGTTCTGGTCTCGGATTTCAACCTGCAAAACTTCGCCGGTTTCGCCGCCAATGACCCTGACTTTCCGAATATCAAACCGGTCACCGCACCGTTCGGGCAACCGGTTGAGACCCTGCTGGACCGGGATTTGCCCTGCTGGCAAGATGACCCTGATTTTGCCGTGATCTGGACCCAGCCCCAATCCGTAATTCCGGCGTTCAAGGCGCTTTTCAACTTCGAGCAGGTTGCTTTGCAGCAGGTGCTCGAACAGGTGGACGATTATAGTGCCCGGCTGGCAACCATGCGTGAACGGGTGCGGTATACCCTGGTTCCGTCCTGGGTGCTTGCGTCGGACCGTCGCATCTTCGGTATGCTCGACATGCAGACCGAGATCGGACTGACCAATACCGTCATGCGCATGAATCTCAGGTTGGCCGAGAACCTGGCTTCGGTTGCCGGCGTTTATGTTCTCAATGCCAACGCCTGGATCGCCCAGGCCGGAACGCAGGCGTTCAGCCCGAAACTATGGTATCTGGGAAAAATTCCGTTTGGCAACGATGTCTTCAAGGCCGCCGTTGCCGATATCAAAGCCGCACTGCGCGGTATGCTCGGGTATGCACGTAAACTCATTATCCTTGATTTGGACGACACCCTGTGGGGCGGCATCGTCGGTGAAGCCGGGTGGGAAAACCTCGTATTGGGAGGGCATCATCATCGCGGGGAGGCCCATGCCGATTTCCAGCACACGTTAAAGTCATTGCGCAATCGCGGGATCCTTCTGGCCATTGCAAGCAAAAACGAGGAACCGGTCGCGCTGGAGGCGATCCGAAAACACCCGGAAATGGTGCTCCAGTTGGAAGATTTTGCCGCCTGGCGCATCAACTGGCAGGATAAAGCTCAAAATATCATTGATTTGTTGATCGAATTGAATCTCGGACCCCAGTCGGCTGTCTTTATCGACGACAGTCCCGCTGAACGGGCGCGGGTCAAAGAGAGTCTGCCGGAGGTTCTGGTGCCTGATTGGCCGCAAGACCCGCTGCTTTATCCGACGGCCCTGCTTAGCCTGCGATGTTTTGAAATGCCCTCGCTTAGCCGGGAAGACCTGACCCGGACGACGATGTATCTCGCGGAAAATAAACGCCGGGACTTGAGAAAGACAGTCTCTTCATTAGAGCAATGGCTGGCGCGTTTGGCAACCCGGGTTCAGGTTGAAGAACTACATCCCGCCAACCTGCCAAGGGCTGCCCAGCTGCTGAACAAAACCAACCAGATGAACCTGTCCACCAGACGGATGTCGGAATCAGAGATCATGGCCTGGAGCAAACAGAAACATCACCGGCTTTGGACCCTGCGCGTTTCCGATAAATTCGGTGATGCCGGGCTGACGGGTATCGTTAGCCTTGAAATTCAAGAGGGAACAGCTCAAATTGTGGATTTTGTTCTGAGTTGCCGGGTTCTGGGACGTCATGTCGAGGAAACCATGCTTGGGACGGCCACCCAGCATGCGCAGGCTATGGGAGTTCAACATGTATACGCGCGGTTCGTTGCCACCGCTAAAAATAAGCCGTGCCTGGAGTTTTTTAAAAACGTCACTCCGCCATGGCAACAGCAGGGAGACTGCTTTGTATGGCATGGGAAACAGCCTTTTCCCATGCCCGAGCATATTGAGGTTGTCGCTGATACTGGCTCCGATAACTAAATTCAAAAGGAAAATTGGATAGCTAAATTCAAAGTTGAGAATTTATACAAAAACATATTGGTAAAGAACGTATCATGCGTTTTGAATTTTAATTCGAAGGTTTTCAGGACAATATTATTAAATATGACCCAACGTGTATTTTCTTCTGACGATCAGCTTGCCTTCGCCGAACTCTCCGGAGATTTGAATCCACTGCACCTGGATCCGGTGCTTGCCAGGCGCCTGGTGTTTGGACACCGGGTTGTGCATGGCCTGCATGCCTTGTTATGGAGTTTGGATGTCCTCTTGAAATCGCAGGCCCGGCCAGTGGAACTGCGGACAGCCAAAGCTACTTTTCAGGCGGGAATCGGCCTGGGAGAATCCGTTCGGTGCCGGATTACCACCCGGGATGAATATCGGGCCGAAATTCAACTGGAGACCGGCAACGCCTTGGGTGGCTGGTTTGAATTTGCCTGGCGTCCTGCAGGGCAGAAGCGGGCGGACGCCCTGGCAGGACCGCCGTCGCAACCGGGAAAATGTCGCCAACGCTCGATAGAAACGATGGCCGCGGCATCCGGCAATGTCGCCCTGTACCTTGATGGCGATCTTGCCGGTCGACTCTTTCCCAACCTCATGCGGGTCCTGCCCCCGCTGCAACTTGCCGCCCTGCTGGCGACGACGCGACTGGTCGGAATGGAATGCCCCGGGCACGACTCCATTTTTGCCAGCCTCAATCTGTTTTTTTCCTCGGGCACGGCGGCCGCGACCGACCTGACTTACCGTGTCGCGGATTGCAACCAACGCCTGGGCCTGGTCTCGATGGATGTTGAAGTTGCCGGGGTAAAAGGACAGGTAAAAGCATTTTTGCGGCCCGAACCCCAGCGTCAGATCACCTACGCAGATGCCTGTCGTCAGGTTGAGCCGGAAGAATTTTCCGGTCAACGGGCATTGGTTGCTGGAGGCTCCCGGGGCTTAGGCGAGGTGGCCGCCAAGCTGCTGGCTGCCGGCGGCGCTGAAGTGATCCTGACTTATTTTCGCGGCGAGCAGGACGCCCAAAGAATCGTTGAAGACCTCAGTGCGCACGGAGCAGAGGCGAAATGCATCCCATTGAATGTACTGGAACCTATGCAGAGGCTGGCAGACAGTTTCGCCAAATATCCCAAACCGCTGTATTTATATTATTTTGCAACACCTTTTATTTTTGGCGCAAGTAAAGGCAAATTTCTGCAACAGCGCTTTGCCGCTTTCAGCAAGTATTATGTCAGCGGTTTTCTCCGGACGGTTCAAGCGCTTGCGGATCCGACTATCGGCTTGAAGAAGGCTTTCTACCCTTCTTCGGCCGCCATTGATGAGCTTCCTGCGGACATGGCCGAGTATGCTGCGGCCAAAGCGGCCGGGGAAGTACTATGTGATTTCTTGCAAAGGACGATTCCCGGGCTTGTCATCCATAAACCCCGTTTGCCGCGCCTTGCAACCGACCAGACCGTCAGTTTGCTGCCGGTGGACAATCAGGTGCCCGGGCCGGTACTTTTGGAAAATTTGCGATATCTAAAGGAGATGTAACTCAATGACCTAAACCGGACAAACCGATATGAATTGCCACCAAGACACCAAGGTACAAAGTGAAACCATTTAGGCTTTTTCAGAGACTACTCTCGGAAAAAGGGCGCCTGCAGTGCATCTGCAGCGCAATCTAATGAGTTTGGGTTTCAGGTGTCAGCGATGCCGCCGGCCAAACAAACGGCCGGTTAAATCGAAAAAAGAAACTGTTGTGATTCGGTTCCAAAATCGGCCGTTGTTGGGTTTCGATTTCATGATGTCGCCGGAAAAATGTAGGTTGGGTAGAGTGCAACGAAACCCAACAAAGCCCGGAGTTGGCTCAACCCAACCTACAATGGCAACGTAGCCTAAGATGCAATCAACTCCAGCTTTTGGAATGTTTCTTAGGAGCACGGCCTCTGGCCAAAAAAACGGCCAGTCTGATCGTGAAAGAAACTTTTAAAAAGCGAATATCGAATATCGAACAAGGAATCATGAATGTCGAAGTAAGGTATTCTGTCTATTTCCGATTAGGGCATATGTCCGGAAGGTTTATATCCTGACTCTCTTAACGGTTTTCTGAATCCAGAAAAACCATTATAAGAGAGATACGCAATTTATTAAGAAAGGATATAGAGCCTATGATCCAGA
>Ga0209150_1000221_pt1 | contig 21336 bp, 19 predicted proteins | sample WorMetTyACAVOLI3_FD_187424 | JGI IMG/M metagenome (GOLD analysis project Ga0209150, IMG submission 187424) | Marine gutless worms symbiont microbial communities from Max Planck institute for Marine Microbiology, Germany - Olavius algarvensis... ... | reverse complement strand
TCGCTATTAAGTCGAGCTTTGGGTCGCCAGATTCGACGATCAAAAAAAGGCGGCATCTTCAGCCCAATTACTTCCAAAGCTTGTTAAAAATAGCCTTTTTTTGGGTTATAGTACCGTATTCATTTATGAAATGTGTCGCTATCCTCCGGGAATTCTTGCGTGCTTCCAGGACAATCTCGCTGGTGAATTCTGGATACAAGAAAAGCGGGTACAAAAGAAGCATCATGACCGACATGATGATGGAAGGCATTGCGGCAATCAAAAATATTTTAAAATCTTTAACCACTGGAAGATACTTTATGCCCATATCAAACCAACATCAGATTTAAATTGTTTGGTTCTCAAAATAGAATGCATCTGCAACACAATATTGTTTATAGCGGCTGATACTAATGAAAAATGGCGTCGTCAAAAGACGTCTGCCATTTTATTCTCTGATTAAGGATTCAATATTGACACTTGCCTCCCGAATTTTTGACAATTAAAATCGCATCTATTGTCCGGTTCCCATCTGGATGCGGTGGTACCCATCATCAGCAAATGGGCCATCATGCGGCTGGTGGCGATCCCGCCGGCGATAAATATCGGTACGGTGTCAATCTCAAAGAGAATCTGCAGAACCAGGACCGTCAAGGCGACCGGGCCGATGTGCCCGCCGGCCAGAAGTCCGAATCCGCCGCAGTTTCCCACGGCACTGACCAATTGGGGATCGCTGACCCAGGTCATTGCACCGCACATTATGGGGGTATTTGTATCCTAAGAATTCTCTACCGGTATCCAGGAATCTGTATATCAGTAAATAAAATTTCTCATTTTTAGGGTTGCGTTTATAAATGCGGCGCAGAACCGGTTGCGCTGGTTTCGTGCAAAATCCTGCAGAAACATAAAAAAACCTGCTCTAAGCCAGAGCTCTAAATAAAAAGAATGGCTCCTCCCTCAAACGGCATGTATTCGAGAAAGGAGCCACTCTTATTCTGAAAGTAAGTAAGTTAAGGAAAGGATACAGTTACTAATAACACTTTTAATTAATCGAGGTCAATAAAAAATGTCACATTGTGGCAAAATCCTTTTTTTTTAATTGAAGCAAATTTAAATCTAGTTTTGCGCGGGAAAAAGGCGCAGCCTAACGGATTATTTTAGATCGAGGTATAAAATGCGAGTCTGTTTCTTATTGCCTGGCAAATCGTTAAAGAATAAATCGCAATATATATCGAGACCCAATAATCAATACGATTATTCCAAGAACAAGCTTTATCCATTTTTCAGATATGTACCTTTGCATTTTAGCCCCGAAGTACATTCCCAGCAGCCCCCCGGCACCGAACAGGAGGCCGAGGATCCAGTCGGGGGGCGCAACAGTTCCGCCCAGGGGGATGAGGCTATAGAAGACGACACCGGCAGCCGACGAAGCAAATGTGCCCAATAAAACGGCACCGGCGATCGTGTACACCGGCAGCTTGAAAAAAGTAATCAGAAATGGTGCGATAATGGAGCCCCCGCCGATGCCGTACACCCCGCCAATAATGCCGACGGTGAAAGCCAGGCCGAGCAGTCCGCCCGTCGAAAAGGCATGGGTGGTGTTTCCAAAATCAAAGCGTGTTTTCTTAAGCGATAGCAATACATTTTCCACCCGGTCTGCCAAACTGCAGGTTTTCTCCTGACCGGGGATTTTTTTGCTCCGCACGTCATTTACAAGCTTAAAAGCGACAAACAAAAGGACAACCCCGACAAAAAATTTAAAGCTCTGCGGATCCGGCAATAAGCTGATCCTGATATAATAACCGATCAGCACACCGGGAATGATTCCTGCAACAATTACCAGCGCTACGGGCCAGGCAAATCGGCATTCCTTGATATAACGGTAGACTCCCCCCGGTGTTCCCGTCACGTTGAACAGGAAATTGGTGGAAGTTACCGAGGTAGAGGTAAAACCCAAAACACTCATCTGAAATGGCAGCAATAGAAATGCCCCGGAAATCCCGGCCATGGAGGTGAAAAAAGAGATGGCAAACGCCACTGCCGGCGGAACAAACAGGTAGGTTTTTACACCGGCAACCGGAAATATGAACTGCAGTACATCCAACGTAATGTCCTTATTTGGAGCAATTAGTTAATGGTTATGAATTATTAATATGAAAGGAAAATAATCATTTATTATAATTCATCTAACCGCTAGTCATAAAATGCCGCGACGATCAAATTCTAATAACGAATAACCAATAACTAATAATGATGGTCACATTTCCTTATGCTGCTCTTTATTATCTGTTATCTGTCTTCGGTCCTCTGTCTTCTGTCATTTACCGAACGGACAATGCGGATACACACACTCCCCGCAGTCCATACACAGCCCTCCATGCCCCAGAAACGCCAGCTCGGCCTTGCCGATTTTCTCACCGGCCAGAAGGCGCGGCAACACCAGGTCCAGCACCGTGATGCGGTGGTGCAGTCCGCAGGCCGGCACCCCCAGCAGCGGCACATCTCCGATGTAAGCTGCCAGGAACATGGCCCCGGGAAGAACGGCGGCGCCGTAGTGCATTTCACTTGCCCCGGCCCGCCGGATTCCGCTGCGCGTGACATCATCAGGATCCACGCTCATGCCGCCGCTGAGCATAATTAGATCGCAGCCGCGCTCCAGGTGATTGCCAATGGCTTTACTGATCAGTTTTTCATCGTCGGGAGCGAATGCAATCCCATCCACTTTCGAGCCCAGTGCGGTGACCTTGTCGCTTAGAACCGGCGCGAAACGGTCTTCGATCAGGCCGTGAAAAACTTCGTTGCCGGTAATCACCAGCCCCACTGTGGCCTTCCGCAATTCTTTTACCGACAAAGTGGCGCCGTTTTGCTGGGCGATGGCGGCTGCGCGCTCGACCGGCGTTCGTTTCATGACCAGGGGGATCGCACGGGTGGCGGCCACCAGGGCACCTTTTTGGACCAGGGTGTGGTCGTGAAGGGTGGCACACATGACCTCATCGACCATGTTAAAGGCTGCGAGCGATGCCGTATTGACGGAGAAAAGGCCCTCCCTTGCAGCAAAAAGCTGAATTTTGCCTTCCCGGGGTTCATTCCGCCATTCGATGCCGTCACCGGCCAGTCCGGCGGCCAGGATAGCAGCGGCCTGATTCTCGTGAATTTCGTCTTCATCCAGATCGATGAGGTACAGGTTGTTTTTGCCGATTTTTTGCAAATGGCACAAATCCTCGTTGCAGACCGTGTGGCCCCTTTGAAACGCAGCACCCTTGAATTCACCGGGCCGTATTTCGGTGATGTCATGGGCCAGTTTGGTTCCTACCGCATCTTTGAGCTTGATTTTCCTGAGCACGGTAATTTCTCCTTATGTTAAAGCTAACATAACAAGCTGCAAAAAAAATTTTCGCTTATCCAGAAAGCTCAAGTTGAAGGCATGCTATCTATTTTATCCCCCTCCCTCAATCCCTCCCACCAGGGGAGGGAAGTGAAGTGCCGGTTACTGGAGCTTTGTAGATAACCAGTAAAAAATTTAAGCAACCATACCGCCGCCAATGGTGATTGCCGCATACTTGATTGCACTTATTAGAATTCTTGGGATTGACAAGTGATGAGGCCTTTTCTTATTTTTGGTTACTAAAAGATTAGAAAGACTATCCTCATTACACCCTGAGCGGATTATTCCCAACAGGTTCTTCCGGCTTTAACTCTTTGAAATCGACAGCTGTACAGACGATTTCGTAGTTCTCTTTTAAAAACATCTCAGTTGCTCTGGCCAGATTCGGATAAAATGGATTTCGAGCATGCTCGATGATGCTTTTGGCAAATTCCGGCACCCAGGCCATCAGGTGATCTTCCAGAAAAGATTTCTGCCTCTGAATAAAAGCGATGGCCGTTTCTATGTCAGAGTTGGCGAAGGTTTCGATTTCTTTATAAATCAAATAGTGCATGAATTCGAGCTCAGCGCTGATGTGGTCAGGGGCGTCCTTAAACGTTTTGGCCGTGTCCAAGCCCGCATCCCGGTATCGTTCTCTTACATCTAGAGTTGACTTGCCCATCATTTTTCTTTCGCCCTCTAAATATACTGATCCGTATGGAGCCGCTGAGAGCTGATACGGGCCGACAAACAGCTTTGCAAAATCGACTTTTAATGGCTCAAGGTCAGCACCGGCTTTAAATTCTTTACGCATATTCTGGATTAACGGGACCGCTGTTTCACACACATTTGTCATGTTGAATTCCAGATCCTCCAATTTTTCAGATAATCCCGGATCCGGCAAAAAGAAACAGTCGCTCAATATTTGAAAAGCCGTCATTCGCGACGATTCGTGGTTCACGATATTTTCTGTTTCCATCCTTACCCTTAATTTGCAATTGCTGTTGAGTCGATGCGATGCCGACCTGCGCTTGTGTTTGCAAGCCGGCAGCGCACCGGTAAGTTTTTTTTCCTTATTCCGACACTTCCGACAGTTTCAGGTTGCGTTCTCCCAGAGTGTATACGAGCAACAGGACCGCCAGCGCAGATACAAAAACAAACACCTCCCAGATCGAGGGCCAGTAACTGACAAAGGGGGGCTGTCCTTCTGCCTTGGGACCCGTTGGCATCACAAGACCGCTGAGGACCATCTCCAGGCGTCCGGCAAACATGCCGACCAAAAACAGGGCCGCGGCTGTAACCTTGCCCCAGGTGGCATTTCGTACCGCTGGCATGGCGATCAACACAAGCGGGATGACCAATCCCACCCACAAGGCAAGGTGGTACCATCCCGAGCCCAGCATATGCCGAAATCCAGCAAATTCAACTGCTGTTCCAGACACTCCTGCCACGATGGTTCGCCAAAGGAAAAAAATCAACGAAAAAGCCGTAACAACACCAAAGAGCTTGCCAATATCGTTGTAAAGGTTACTGTCCCCTTCGCTCAAGGGAATCTTGGCAAAATGATGGTAGGCCAGGCTGAATAACAACACGGCTGCCAGCGCGCTGGCAAATCCGGTCAACGGAAAGTACATGGCCAAAAAGTTTGCAACGAACACCGGCCTTGCATCCGGAAGCCCAAAGAGCCATCCAAGCACCGTGGAGGTGGCAATCGCGATGATGAATGTGAATATGCCAAGCACCTTGCTGGTCCCGGTCGTATGCATTCTCCTAAATGATATAAGCAGAACGATGAAGTAAAGCCCATAGAGCATACCCAGCCACCACAGCGGTGAGGCAAAGTTTGGGGAAAACAAGAAGTAGATGGCATTCCACGGCGAGCCGAGATGTAAGAGCAGACACGTAAAAGCCGCCATCAATACCGCAATTTCCAAAAATACCGTGCGCTTTTCAAGGGGCTGGTAGCGATGGGTATTAAAGACCACAGGGATGGACGAGACAAAGGCAAGTCCGGTGCTTGTCAGCGAGAAAAAGACATAGGCTGCGATGGGTATGGTCCAAACCAATATATCTGTCTTGGCGTACAGGACAAAGCCGGTGCCAATCAGCACTCTGTATGCGGTGATCAGGCCAAGCAGAATCCCCAGCCCGAGTAGCCCGTACCACAATTGAATTTTTATTGATTTCATCTATATACCCCCTTTCGTCCGCTCATAGCGTGCCGGATTGTAACTGCGAATATAATATACGTTCGGCTGAGTGCCGAGCCTCTCCTTCAACCTGTAAGGTTTGAATTTTCCTAGAAGTCGACTGACCTTACTGTCCGGCTTGTCCAGATCGCCAAATATCCTGGCATCAGCGGGGCAGGCCACCACGCAGTAGGGGATTTCGCCCGCCTTGATTCTGTGGTCGCAAAAGGTGCACTTTTCAACCACACCCTTGGGTCTGTTCTCCGGAAGTGTTTTGCCTCTCGCAGGATTGCTAAAGGGCGTTCCGTTTCCGTTGTTGACTTTCTGGGCCATCTCTTTCGGAGAGCTGGTGCCACCCTCAATGACTGGCTTAGGATCCTGCCAGAATTTGTGAGGGTTTTGCCAGTTGAAATAAATCACCTCATAAGGGCAATTATACATGCAGTACCGGCAACCGATGCATTTTTTAGGCTCGTGCATTGTTATTCCGTTATCCAACTTGTGCATCGCCTTTGTCGGGCAACCCCTCACGCATGGCGGGTTTGAACAGTGGTTGCAGAGCGTCGGCAAATAGTGGAACCGAACATTCGGGAACGTGCCGGCGGTCTCGGTGATTTTGCTGGACCAGTAGATACCCTCCTGCACATTATTCTCATTCCTGCAGGCAATGCTGCAAGCGCCACATCCAACACAGCTTTGCAGGTCAATGACCATTGCATATCTTGGCATGGGTTCACCTCCTAAACTTTTTCGATTTTAATTCGGGTGGTCGCATAGAACGCTGTGCTGCCGCTCAAGCGGTCGTACTGGGCCGGGATCAGGTCGTTGCTGCTGCCGCCCCGGGGCACTTTGCCGAATTCTTTGGACGCCACCCGACCGTAGGCCCAGTGGCCCTGGCCGTAGCACTTGGCGATCGTGCCGGGCCTGACGCCTTCCCACAATTTTGCCGTGCAGGTCAGGCTTCCGGTCGGAGATGTCAGTTTAACCGTATCTCCATCCTTGATGCCCAGCGGTTTGGCGTCTCTGGGGTTGATCTTGGCCACATCCTGCCAGGCCACGTCACCGGGATCGACATCTTTAAAATCATGATACCAGGTGCAGTTGGCCGAACGGCCCTCACGGTTGAGCCTGGATTTGTAATCCACATGGATGAACGGATATTCTTTTTCATTACCTGCGATAAACGCCTCTTCAAAATGCGGTACGAAAGCCATTTCCCCACGGGCCAGGTAGTTGCAAACCTCCAGAACGTTGTCGACGGTAGTGTTGTGTTTTTTAGCGTGTTTCTCCAGGGCCGCCTTCAGGGTTTCGCTGTAGAATTCAAACTTTTTGGTTTTTGTTTTCATGTTGCTCCAGCGTTTGCGATACGGATAGGGATCGGAGTTCCAGACCCCGGCCTTGATGAGATCTTCCCAGCCGTTGAATTTGTCACCGCCTTTGTGTTTGGCCGGATCCCAGAGTCTCTGGGTGGCATATTTAAGGGCATAGAGCGCAAATTCTTTCTCGTTGGTCGGCGCTTTGCCGGTCTCCGGGTCTTTGTAGGTTTTGTAGTGATCGAGCAGATTGCCAAAACCTCTTTCATTCAACTTTTCTGCAATCAACCAGGGAATTTCGGTCTCATCGATCTTGGAATCGCCGACCGGTTCGATGAGCGGTTGCATGAGGGTTACGTGCCGGTATCCATTACCGTGGGCTTTGACATAGCCCCACTTTTCAAACATGTGATGGGCATCGGGCAGCACGATATCGGCAAACCAGGAATACTCGGAAGCGTTGGTGGTGATGTGTACCAGAAACGGTATCTTGGCCAGGGCACGCTCCCAGCGCTCGGGCTGCGGACAGGAAAATGCAAAGTTGTTCATGTATCCAATCGCCACTTTGATTTCGTTGGGGTCCGCATTTAGAATGCCGTCGGCCGCATTGTTGGTGACCACGCCGCCGCCGGATTTTCCCTTGTTCAACGCGGGAAACTCAAGCCGGCCGCGATGGTCGATTTTTTTATGCTTTTTACCCTTTTTGGCGATCTCATCCATCCAATCATCGGGTTTCGGAAACTTGGTGGTGTATTCCTTGTTGGTTTTTTGGGTACCGCCGACGTTGTCTACCCCCCCGACGATGCCGTTTAACGCGTGCACGGCCATGGCGGCATATCCGCCTCTGACCTGCATGCAGGGCCCGCCGCCGAGCCATGAGATTGAATGCGGGGCCGCACGCCCCATTTCACCGGCGTGCTCTCTGATCTGCTTAGCGGGCAGACCGGTTATTTTTGCAGCCCATTCCGGTGTTTTGTCTTTGAGCTCCAGATTCCACCACGTGACAATACCGTGGGTGTGGATTTCTTCAAACATTTCCGCATCGACTTCTTGGCCGGCCACAAAGCGGTTTTCGCCGTCGGTAAAATCGCCGACAAAGTCTTTGTACCACAGCCCTTCTGTGAGAAGTACGTGAGCGAAGGCCACCGCCAAGGCACCGTCTGTCCCGGGTTTGAGCGGCAACCATTCATCCGCTTTTGCCGCAGTTGCCGACAATCGGGGCTCAACGACGGCAATATGCGCGCGGTCGATCGCATCACTCCAGGCACTTGAATAATAAGAGACCTGCCGGTTGGCGGCGAGGGGGTCGGCACCCCAAATCGTGATGCATCTGGCATTTACCACATCGTATTGCCGATAGCCCCAGTATCCTTCTGTGTAGTAAGGGCCGAATTTTTCGGCCTCAGCGCAGATTGCACTGTGAGAGATGTTGTTGGGCGAGCCGATGATCTTGGTCATACGATCGTAGAGAACATCTCGCATGTACGAATAACGACCGCGCATGAGCATGTACTTGTGGGTTTCGTTGTTGTTTCTGAGCTCCATGATCTTATCGGCGATGGTGCTCAGGGCCTCGTCCCAGGAAATGGGCACAAATTTCGGATCCTCGTTACGTCCCTTTTTGGGATTGGTGCGTTTCATCGGCACTTTGATTCGATCCGGGTCATATACCTGTTGAAGGGCTAAATGCTTGCGCGGACACCCCGCCTTGCCATTGACCTTTGAATGCGGATTTCCCTGGACCTTCACCGCCCTCCCGTCGACAACATACACTTGACTAGAGCACCAGGATGTACATCCCTGACATGTGGACGCTTTCCATTCCCCAGCACCTCCAGTTTTGGTCTCACTGGCTTCTGCCAGGGCTCTTAACGTGGGCTTGAAGGCCGTACCGAGTACAACTGCACTGCCGGTCGCCGCCGAAGCTCTTTTCATGAAAGATCTTCTTGTGACCTTTAAGTCGTCAAAAAGATCTTTCGTCACTGTTTTTCCCTTGGTCTTCGTCTTTTTCATATTACCTCCCTTCAGTTAATTAATTTTCATTGATTGAGCGCAACCAGTAAAAGAGTTCGTCCAGATCGACCGGTTTGTTGATACAGGCATAAATATGGTAGCAAATGGCATCTTTTAATTCCGGGTGGAACGGTTTTTCGGATAAACAAAAAAAATAAACCTCCGGAAATTTGATGGTAAGTTCTCGGACCGTGCGGTTGTCGACCGGCACCGTATCGATGTCCAGAATGACCGCCGCACAACTGCTTTGCTTAAGATTGGCTTCCAGGTATTGGATCGAGTGCATCGAAATAGTTGAATACCGATTTTTTTCCAGCAGGCTACAAAGCCGGCGGCATTGGCCTTGATCGGAATCAACCACTGCGATACCTTTTTTCATTCGAAACCAGGCTCCTTCTGGTAATTACATGCGAGAAAGTTGGTAATCGAAAGGACAGTCAACATGTTACAATGTAGCAATACGCGTGCCGGACTGGTGAATCGGGTGTCATTAATGCAGGGGAAAAACCAAAAACGAAATGCCGATTTCTTTAACTATCGGAAAACATAACGAAAGCGAATAGGAAATCGAATTGCCCGCATGCCGTTTTAGGTTTTTGGGGCGAGATGGGATGCACAAGTTGATTCAATGAGATCTGTCTGTTTTTCAAACACGAAAATCGAAAAAATTAATTATTTATTTGATAACAGGGATTTATATGTGTACGAATTCCGTACACATATTTGGATGGTTGGACATGAAGGGTGGGCTGATTTCTTATTTTTCAGGGCGGGGTAATTAGATCATGGATTGCAGCACCTCACAAGAGCGGCAGATTTTCATCTTTTCTTCCCAATCTTTATAAACCTGACCTTCACAAACCGTTCCATTAATAAACCAGCACAATTTTCCGGCCTTGAATTCCCAGGCCGGACATTTTTTCTTCTGCTCAGGGGGACATTTTTTTATCTGCCAGCACGGCTTTCTGCTTTTCCGGTTTTCCGCCAATCTGGAAATCAGAAAAAACATCTGCCGCTCCACGTGGGCCGGCACATTACGCCACCCCTGCTCATAGCTGTGGATTGCCTTTAGCGAAGTGCCTAAAAGCTCAGCGATCTGCTTCTGGGTTCGATTGAGTCTTTGGCGGAAATTTTTGAATTCTTGGCTATTCATGATAAAACCTCCAGTTTTGATTTATTCTTTGCGAGCTTGGCGGCTTTGCGAGAGAAATTAAAGAAATCCGAACGTTATTCCAACGAACGCTCTAATGGACGGTTGGTCTGGTAAGCTGGTACTTTCTAAGTTTATCATACAGCGTGCTGCGGCTGATTCCTAATTGATGAGCGGCTGCTTTTTTATTCCAGTCGCATTCCTCTAAAACTTCCATCAGAAGTTTGCGTTCGTTTTCGACAAGGCTTCGGCTCGATCTTGCCCGTTCTCCGGTCTCTGTCCGCAGGAGAAGAGACGCGGGCAGGTCTGAGATCTCGATATATTTCCCCTTGGCCAGCACGGCGGCATGTTCAATGCTATTTTCAAGTTCACGGACATTGCCGGGCCAGGAATAGTCGAGCAGGTTTCGCATGGCCTCAGAGCTGAATCGCTGGGCAAGGGTTTCCTGCTCAGTTGCGAAATGCCGCAAGAAATACCGGGCCAGCAAGGGTATGTCATTGCGCCGATTTCTCAAAGGGGGCATTTGAATAGGAATAACATTGAGACGATAGAACAGGTCCTCCCGGAAATTAGCACTTTTCACTTCTTTCAAAAGGTCTTTGTTGGTGGCTGCCAGGACCCGTATGTTAACGGACAAGGTCTGTTCTCCGCCCAGTCGTTCGAATTTCTGGCTTTGCAGAATGCGCAGCAGCTTAATCTGGGCCGTGGGAGATATTTCACCGATTTCGTCCAGGAACACGGTGCCGCCGTCGGCTTGCTCGAAACGGCCTGCTTTTTGGCGAATGGCACCGGTAAAAGCGCCTTTTTCGTGGCCGAAAAGCTCACTCTCGAGAAGCGTGGCGGGATAGGCCGAACAGTTGATGACCACAAAGGGCTTTTCCCGGCGCTGGCTTTGCTTGTGAATGGCGCGGGCCACCAATTCTTTGCCGGTCCCGCTCTCCCCCTGGATTAACACCGTTGCGTCCGTCGGTGCGACGTCTTCTATCAGCTTATAGATTACCTGCATTTTGGGATCTTTGCCGATCAGGCCGCTGAATTCAGCCGTGACTTCAATACGGTGTTTCAATTCACGGATTTCTTCCTCATGCGAGACCGACCGCTGGATGGCGCCGGAGGTTTGATTGAGGATCAGATCGATAATATCCAGCTCATTGGTCACACAACTGCAGTTTCCCGGACAGGCTATCAACATCGCCCCTAGAATTTGATTTTCATGACGCATCGGAAAGGTGACCATTTGGTCGGCGGACTGAAAGGCTTCAGGCACCAACTTCAGGTCAATCTGATTTTTTCTGATAAACTGCATTCCATTCAGATCCCTAAAAAAAATAACCGCTGCTGAAACCGTCTCACCAGTATAGATCCTTGACTCTATTTCCGATTGCATGAAGCAAGTATCTCTGTTGCTGCTGAAAACCAGAACGGCCATATTTTCACAGGTAACAATTCCCTGCAGTTTTCTAATCAGATATATACAGACGGCCTTTAGATTCGGCAGGGCCCCTATTTCCTGAGCAATGGCAAACGAAGTGCGTGTCTGTTTATGGGCGCGGTCTATCTCTGCATTTTTCTCTTCCAACCGCCGAGTATGGTTTTTAATGCGGCCAAGCATGTGATTAAAGGAAGACGTCAATATCCCGACTTCATCCGGTCCTTCCTTTAACGTGACATCCATCTCCAGACGGCCTTCATCAATTTCTTCGGCAGCCGCCGCCAGCATCGACAAGGGGCGCGTAATCCGCTTGACAAACACGAGGATGACAGCCAGAGCAAGTAAAAGAATTCCGAAGGTAATCGCACCCATCTGGATCCACAGTTGAGTCACCTGACGAGTGTACGGCGCTTCGGAAAGTCCCAGGCGAAGAACCCCGGCTTTACCGGCAAAAATCGGCCAGGCAGTATCCAAATACTTTTCACCGAAAGTGGATTTAATCTCTTTTAAGGCAAATGAATCGTTCCGAGCCGCTTGATTTGCCCGGATCAATCCAAGAGGTACCCCATCCGTAAATGTGTGAGCCAGTATCTGATTTTCTTTAACGATAAACAGGTAAGAGATGGAATTATTGCTGCGCATTTGATAGTCGAGCATCTTTTGCAGCGCCACCAGGTCGTTGGTCAGAATCTTATCGGTCGCCTCGAGTTCAATCGAATGGGATAAATTTTGGGCCTGAACAGACATGGATTGGTAAAGACTGCTGCTGTAACGCTGGGTAAATAGAATTGAGATGAGAAGGCCGCTGCCGATCACCAGGGCCGAAACTGCCAGCAATAGTTTACTTTTAAGGCTTTGAAATCTCAATATTATTCTCTTCCATTAGAGCGATTTTCAAATCCATCTGCCGGATGCTGTCGTACCACTCGTCTTTGGGTGCAATGAATTTGTCGATCATTATTTCAGTGAGTATTTTTTGGCCTTTTGGATCATGATGCATGGAGAAAAATAGCTGACGAATGCGGCCTTTTAGTTTTGCTGACAAGTGTTTTGAGGCGACGATGGGCGGGATGCCGTAGGGTTCTGATTTTCGGATAACCCGGGTTCTGGCGGTAAAAGCCGGATCTTTTTGGTGGTAATATTCCCATATTAATCCGTCGATCGCAGCACCGTCCACCAGTGCTTTGGCCACGGCCAGAATGGAATTATCATGGCTGTAGGTATAGATCGTTTTGCCGAAAAATGTTTCCGGCTGTTCATCCATTTCGAAAAGCCAATAGGTCGGTACCAGCTTGCCGGTATTGGAATCCGGATCGGTGAAGGCAAAAACACGCCCTTTCAAATCTTCTAGTTCATTGAATTGACTTCCTTTATTCACAATCAAATAGGACTGGTAATAATGACTTTTCTGAACGCGAGGAGTGGCAATTAATTCGAAACCATAGACATCTTTGCCGGCGGCGTAAGGACCGGAACAGATAAAGGCCAGGTCAATCCGGCCGAGTCCCAGCAATTCATTAATTTCACCGTAAGTTTTGCGTTGGATAAACTCTACATCGCGTCCCAGCTTTTCACCGATGTAGTCCAGCAATTGCCGGTAGTAACCAAAGGTTTCTTTCGGAGAGATCATGGCGGCAACCGCCACTTTGAAGGTAACCGCTTCAGGGATTTGGATTGCGGGCCGCTCTATCGCGATGGTCTTGGTAAAATCCACCACAACCGCATCGCTGTCCCTGCCGCAGCCAGAAACAGCAATTGCCAAGGCCAGAAGGAGAAGACCAATGATATATGATGCTTTTCGTCTCATGGAATGAATGGATTTGAGCCATTAAAGGGTGAAAACGAAAAGTGAAAAAATGTCAGTGATTCTGACATTGTGACAATACCACTATGTGCTATTCTAGGTCAATAAGATTTTTTGGTAGGAAGAATATTGACCATTTTATAATTGTAACATACAACTGTTGGGAGGGGAAACCAGCTGCCGGTCGAAAATGAAAAATAGGAAAATACGAACTTTCATAAAATTATTGCGGGAGTTCGAACGATTGACAGCCACGCAGCTCAAGGAAGACAGCTGCTGCCAGGGGGTCACCTTGGCGCAATATCACACTTTGCTGGAAATTGAAGAGCTGGCCCAGGCCACTACCGTGGTGCTGTCTAAACAACTGGGCTTGGCCAAAAGCACCTTGAGCAGAAACATCGATAACCTGGTGAATATCGGCCTGTTGGAAAGGGAGACGCACCCGAGCGATCGGCGCTTTAACCTGTTGTCCCTGACGGCTAAAGGCCAGGAGGTGGCCGACCGGATTAATCGATCCAATGACAAATTTTACCGGCAGGTATTTAATGGTATAGCGGAAGAGAGACATGTTGAGGTTGTCGATAGTTTTGAAGAACTTGTACTGGCGATGCGCAAACTTCAGGATCGCAAGGGCAAAGCAGTAGAGGGATAAATGTTGCCACAACTTCACTAAGCTTTTCCCGAGACTGCACTCAGAAGAAATGGCCCTGCGCGGCATGGCACAGGTTCTTGGTTTCAGGGGTCAGCCCGGCAACCGAACACAGAGCAGTCGGTCTGATCAATAGAAAGAAACTTTCGGGGATCGGTTCCGAAATCGGCCTTTGTTGGGTTTCGCATTTCGTGATAGTACCGGTAAAATGTAGGTTGGATTGAGTGCAACGAAACCCAACAAAGCCTGGAATATGCACAATCCAACCTACAAAGGCAAAGTAGCCCAGGATGGAATCAACTCCAGCTTTTGAAATGTAGTTTCACACGAGTGCGGCCTCTGGCCAAAAAACGGCCAGTCTGATCGGAAAAGAAACTGCGCCAAATTTACGCAGTTTTCGATGAACTCATTGGCCGTTTCGTCCTCGTCCTCGTCCTCGAAAATCTTGAGCCGCTTTCAAACCCGAGGACGAGGACGAGTACGAGCACGATTTAAATACCCTGTCTTGGGGTTAATATGGGCGTAGTTTCATAAGAGGACCCGGCACTTAGGTTTCCTGACACCTGACACCTGACACCTGAAACCTAAAACTGCGCCGCTGCTGCACCGAAGGATTCCCCCTTTTCAAAGTGCAGTTTCGGATAAAGCCTGCGGTCTAATTGTGGTTTGCTCCAAAGTAGAGGATTTCAAATTCCTTTAAATATTTTCGCAGATCATTGACATGCGCCAGATCAGTGGTCTGCTTGCACTTCATGGCCGTAATCAGCATTTTGTGCAGCACTGTCAATTTTGCGGGATACTTTGGCTGATCCGGCTTGATACGCTGGGTCATGAAGTATTGCGATACGATATGCTGGATTTCGGAGGCATGGGCTTCCTTGTTGGATACCCAGCGCGCCAATTGATTGTAGTTGACGGGATCGGCCTGGCCGAGCGCCATGATCTGCTGCATGGATTTTTCAATGGTCCCGGCGTGTTCAGCAATCAGCTGCGTGCGCAGCTGGTCATCGTAAATGCCGCAGGGAATCTCACAGTGGGCACTCACCGTTGAAACGGCAATTGACAGCGGCAGCAATACTGCCAGTATTGTTAAAAAAAGCTTTTTCATAATACCTCCTCAGGTTAAAGGCACGAGGTTTTTCTCGCTTTTCTTTCGTGTTTTCGTCCCTTCGTGCTTTCGTGATTATTTCGTCCTTTTTCGTTCCGCTCGTTCGAGCTATGTGAGGTTTTCGAATCACCCCTGATAAATTTTCATTTCACCTCGATACAGACACTATAATAACGAATTGACGAAAATTAAGATTATACCTTGAGATTTTATCACCTCCCGGACACGCAACCGGGATGACCGTCGGATCGGGAGTTGCGCCACAGCGGCGGGTTCCATTATCCCACCTGATTGCTTGCGACAAGCCTTATCTTTTCGTGGCCACATTAAAGCCTTTCTGCCAGCCCATATAAATTCAATATATATGTAATAAAATGTTAGTATAAGTTATTTATTATCCTTTCTAATATTATTCTATTGACAGGTTGCAATATACCAACTATGGGTAGGCTTTCTTTACGACTCCGGGCTTTCAAGATTGTCCGTTGAATCGTTTTATCAACCAACTATTTGAAATTAAATATAATGAAAAATTTACTATCCACAAAAGAAGTTGCCCGCTTGTTAAATATCAACGAGAAACTGGTCTATACCCTGGTTTCTGAAAAAGGCCTGCCGGCCACCAAGATTACCGGAAAGTGGCTGTTCCCGCAACATCTGGTGGAACAATGGGTGGAAACCAATACCGTAAATTATCCGGAATCCAATCTTGAACCTTTTTATTACCAAGGATTACTTATAATAACCGGAAGCAATGATCCGCTGCTTGATCAAACGATTTCCTATTTTAATACGCTGCACAACGATCACGTGGCCGTGTTCGGCAACCTGGGCAGCATGGGGGGCTTGCGAACGCTGCGTCAGAATCTGTGCCACATTGCCGCCAGCCACCTGCTGCAGGACTCCGGCAATGACTATAATTTTGAATTTGCGTTCAGGGAGTTGGATAAAATGCCGGCCATGGTGAATTTTTGCCGCCGCGAGCAGGGTCTTCTGATTAAAAAGGGCAACCCCAAAAATATTTCTTGCGTTGCGGATTTGGCGCGCAAAGGGTTGACGATTGTCAACCGGTCCCTGGCCACGGGTACGCGGCTGCTGCTGGACAATCAATTGAAAAAAGCCGGCATCAACGGTGAGAAAATCAGCGGCTACACCCATGAAGTGTCCCGCCACCTGGATGTGGGGCTCGAAATATTGGCCGGACGGGCCGATGCCGGGCCATCTATCCGGGCCGTTGCCGGGCTGCTGGATCTCGATTTTGTTCCGCTGCGCTGGGAGCGCTACGACCTGATGATTGCCAAGGATCGATTTTTTGATGCCGGGATCCAACGCTTTCTCGGGCTCTTGCATGAGCAGGATTTTCGCAAAATCGCCGAGACGCTGCACGGTTATGATTTGAGTCTAAGCGGTAAGATGGTTTTTCCGGATCGATGAAAGGAATTGTGTATGAAGCGGTTATTTGTTGCGGTAGTCCATTTAGCACTTATTATTTGTTTTTTGCCGGCCCGTTCAGGGGCTGCGGACCAAATGTTGATGATGGCCACCACCACCAGTACGGACAACACCGGCTTGTTGGACTACCTGGCGCCGCAATTCCAGGCGGCCACCGGAATCGAGCTGCGTTGGACCGCAACCGGCACCGGGAAAGCACTTAAATTGGGTCAAAATTGCGATGTGGACATCCTCATGGTCCATGCACCGCCGGCCGAGAAAAAATTTGTGGCCAACGGCTTCGGGGTGGATCGTCGCGAGGTCATGAACAACGATTTTGTCATCGTCGGACCGGCGGCGGACGGGGCCGGCATCAAAGGCAAGTCCATTGAAGAGGCTTTGACTGCGATTCAGACCCATCAGGCGGTATTTGTCAGCCGGGGCGATAACTCGGGAACCCACAAAAAAGAGTTGGCGCTGTGGAAGGCGGCCGAACTTCCCGTTCCCGAAAAGGAAGGCTGGTACGTTCAGACGGGCCAGGGAATGCTGGCCTCCATCAACATCGCCGCGGAACGCCATGGGTATACCATGACCGACCGGGGGACCTACATCAAGTATGAAAGCAATCTGAAAGGCAACCCGCCGCTCAAGGTATTGGTGGAAGGCGATGCCGTGCTGTTGAATCAATACAGTGTGATAGCGATAAATCCTAAACTTTGTGCCAAGGCAAGTTACAGCACCGCGAAACAATTTATCCAATGGATCGCCGGACCGCAGGCACAGCAGTTGATAAAAGATTTTAAACTATTGGGCAAACCATTGTTTACCCCCAATGCCGATAAATAGCAAATCACAAACAATCAGGCTGAAAAGCGACTGCCGGTGAGCCGATCCAATCGCAGCATCGTCTGTTTCCGGCAGTCGCATTTATATGCCTGATCCGATATTGTCATGGATTTTATATTTGAAGGATTCATCCAGGCCATTGCTCTATTGACCGGCGGCCACCCTGAAACCTATTCGGCGATCTATGCCACCGTCAAGGTGTCGAGCTATTCCATCGGCGGCAGCCTGATCATCGGGATTCCGCTTGGCTTTTGTCTCGGCTATTTCGATTTCAAGGCAAAAAAATCGCTGCGGACTATTGTGGATACATTCATGGCACTGCCGACGGTTTTTATCGGCCTGCTCGTTTATGCGCTTTTAACCCACCGTGGTCCTCTGGGCAGTTGGGGCTTGCTTTTCACCCTGCCCGGCATTGCCGTCGGTCAGACGATTCTGGCCCTGCCGATCGTTATCGGACTGAGCGCCACCGCAGTGGAAAGCATGGACCGCAAGCTTCGCACGACGATCATTTCCATGGGCGCCAATCGCCGACAGCTATTCATCAGCAGCCTGTGGGAATCGCGCCACGGCATCCTGGCCGGTGCGATTGCGGCCTACGGACGCGTCATGACCGAGGTCGGTATTTCAATGATGGTCGGGGGCAATATAAAATGGCATACACGTACCATTACAACCGCTATCGCCCTGGAAACCAACAAGGGGCAGTTTGGCCTGGGGGTTGCCCTGGGGCTCGTTTTGCTGGCCATCGCCTTTTGTGTGAATCTTTCATTGTCATTTCTGCGCCGCAGGTACTAGCTATGGTAGTGGATATATGCAAAATCTGCATTTACATATTTATCCCGTTTTCAGTCCTATGCCGTCAGGAGTCATAATTTGGGATTTTAGATTGCGGATTTCGGATTGATGGAATCGCTGCGCTCTATCAATTATAAAGGACCGTTCGACAAAGAAGCTCACGACAAGCAGACGCCCTTAAATCTAAAATCAAAAATCCAAAATCAAAAATTGCGCTCAACTTGCAGAGGAACAATAGTGGGGTTAAACTTCTGAAATTAAGCCATTTTCACCATCCTAGGCATTAACTGTGGACCAACCAATTTATGACATAAGATCCCTGGAGCATTCATACGGCGACAAAACCGTGGTGGCTATCGATCAACTCACCGTTCAGCCGGGATCCATCGTGGGGGTCATCGGTCCCAACGGCAGCGGGAAAAGTTCCCTCTTACGACTGTTGGGCCTGATTGAAAAGCCGTCACGGGGAAAAATTAAGTTTAACGGCCGTTTCGTTGAACCTTTTTCGAATGGGGCCAGATTTCGGATTGCCCTCCTGCCGCAAGAACCCATATTGATGAAACGTTCCGTGTTTAACAATGTTGCCTACGGCCTTAAATTGAGAGGCAACGGCGGGGATATTGCCGCCAAGGTTGACGAAGCATTGGCACTGGTCGGTTTGTCGAGTCAGGATTTTGCCCGACGTCCCTGGTATGCGCTCTCCGGAGGCGAAGCTCAGCGGGTCGCTTTAGCCGCACGGCTGGCACTGAGGCCCAGCGTTCTTCTGCTGGATGAACCGACTGCCAGTGTCGATGCCGCCAGCGCCCAACTTATCAAAGAGGCATCGCTCAGGGCACGCCGGCAGTGGGGTGCTACGCTGATTGTCGCCAGCCACGACTGGCAGTGGCTTTACGAAATTTGCGATGAGATATTGCACGTATTTAAGGGTAAAATTTTTGGGGCGGGCCGCGAGACCATCATATTCGGGCCCTGGCAGCGGTTCGCAACGGGAAAATGGGGCAAGGTTTTGGCCGACCGGCAGCAACTGCTGATTCCTGAACCCCCGGACCGGAAGGCCGCTGCCGTCATTGATGTGTTGTCTGTCAGTGAAAAAGGCTCGAAGGCGTCCGATGAGGCGGTTGTCCTGAACGGCACCGTTTCCCGGCTCAGCCTGGAAAGGAAAATAGGGCAACTATTTGCCACGATACTCGTCGGGGATCTTCCCTTTACCGTGGGATTAACACTGGAACAAGGCCGGGCTCACAACATATTTCCGGGCGAAAAAATATTTATACGTTACCGTCTCGACCAAATTAAATGGATATAAATGCTCAAAGATAGAACAAAGAAGTCAGCGCAGCCGTCAGTCCCAAAAATAGACCGTTTAATCGAAATAGATGCTGGAATTTTACACCTTAGCTTCGTTGCCAACATAACTCATACCAAATGTCCTGAAAACAGAATCGGATTAATGAAATTTCATACAAGGGTGAATTTTCATCCAATGCAGAATCAGCTTATTGTAAAATTCCTTTAGATCTTGAATCTTTCTATTCTCAATATATGGGCCACTCCCACCCCCACGATGAAACCGGCGGCAAGATTGGCGGCGAGCGTTATCCCCAGAATCACCAATATGACGAAATATTCCCGGCGTCCCTGAAGATCGATAACGGTCAGACCCAGCTGGCTGCCGGCAAATAGAAGCAAGACACCCAGAACCGACAGGGGAATGAGGTTTACGGCGGAAACCGTATAGGGACCCAAAATTACTGCCAGCAGAATAAAAATAATCCCGATCATCAGGTTGGATCCGCCTGTGCGGGCGCCGAATCGATAATGGGCGGCCAGCCCGCCGGCACCGTGGCACAGCGGCATCCCGCCCATGAAGGCGCTCATCAGACAAGCCAGTCCCATGGTAATGCACGCTGCCGGATTGGTAACCTTGCGGGAATGATCGCCGAAATAATCCTTTGAAAGATCGGCGTAGGCAATGACGGCATTGCCCAGTGTCATGGGTATTTGAGGCAACACCAGGGCCAGCAGGGCAAAGGTGAAGTCGGCCCGTGTCGGCCATCCAAAAGGCAGAAACTCCGGGAAATAAATTCCCGGTTTGATTTTGTCAAGGGTTTCGTGATCACCGAACAACAGTCCGAGGGCCAGTCCGCCGGATACCACCACCAGGCCGGCCGGTATTTTTTTATTGTCCAGAAGCAATAGGGTTAACAAGCCGCCGGCCGTGCCGATGATGATGCCAAGCGGCAGCGGGCCGATGCTCGCCAGCACCAGGAAGGGTTCGGCCGATTGCTGAAGCAACTGCAGCTTGGATGTGCCCAGCATAAAATTGATGCCCTGAACCATCAGCAGGGTGCCGGTGGACAGTTGAACGCCGCGGACGACCGATTTGGGGATATAGCGGCCGATAAAGTTTATGGCATTGGTTGTGCCGATGACCAGCAGGATGGCGCCAATAAGCAGACCCGAAGCCGTAATTTGTGAAACGGTCATCGCAGTCGCAATTGAATAGGCCCCGATTACTTTCATCGGTTGTACCGGAATCGGCACACCGTAATATATCCCGGCCAAGATATAAAAAATGCCAACGGATAGAAACAGTCCCGTCGGGTTTAATCCATTGATCAAAATCAACCCGATCGCCAGGGGCAGAACGGTTCCCAAATCACCGAGGGAACCGGCGACTTCAAGACGGTTAAATTTATAGCTGGATATCATTAGCGGTATTTCAGGGTCTTTTCCGGTCTAACTCAGGTTTTAAACCATTCATCAAAGGCCACATTTTATTTTTGTCCCAGAAAACCTGGTCCTTTGGGCCAGTTGTTGATCCCGTGTTCTTTACGGGGGTCAGAGCCAATCGGCTATGCCGAGAATCTGCTGCAAGCGGGAGCGGAATGATGGAATACTGGAATGTTGGAATGTTGGTTTTAGTGGACTGGGAGCTATTTTTATAAGGATGACACGGAGCATTTTGTAAAATCAGACCGTCATCCGCTTTGTATCCCCAATATTCCATTATTCCACCATTCCATTATTCCTTTAGGATTCTAAGGTAAACTCCACCCCTCTGGGGTGAACTCAAAGCCGGGTCCTCTGGGCCCGGATCTTTACTTTGTCGCAGAAATCCTGGTCCATTGAGCCGGGTTATAGACAATTGGCTATAGAGTGGACGCATAAACGTAAAAATTCTCATTATATCAGCATGATAAGATAAAATACTACTTGACTTTTTTTGATATAAGTACTACTAAAATCACTCCTTTTATAGG
>Ga0209150_1000217_pt1 | contig 21537 bp, 20 predicted proteins | sample WorMetTyACAVOLI3_FD_187424 | JGI IMG/M metagenome (GOLD analysis project Ga0209150, IMG submission 187424) | Marine gutless worms symbiont microbial communities from Max Planck institute for Marine Microbiology, Germany - Olavius algarvensis... ... | reverse complement strand
ATTTTAGTAGTACTTATATCAAAAAAAGTCAAGTAGTATTTTATCTTATCATGCTGATATAATGAGAATTTTTACGTTTATGCGTCCACTCTATAAATCGACTATCGCCGCGTCGAAGCCAAAATCGAGCATGCTGTCAAGCAGGTGTTCAATGCGCCGGGGATCGCGGCACTGGGTTCGCAAGATATCCTCTACTTCAGGGGCATATTGTTTTTCAGCTTGCTGCGCAAGCCGACGGCCTGCCCGCGCAATTTCGCCGATAGACTGAACAAGGTCATCCATTTGCGGTTCCATTTCAATTCTAATCAGAAGCCGACTCCTTTGCCGGTTTTGAGATATAGTCTTGCCCATTTATGGTCGTCCGGTATCTCAGCAGACGGCTTTTAGGTTTGTCCGGCAGGAGTCAGAGGGACATCGGTTACATATTTAAATTCTGAATAAGTTCCCCAGAATTTACATAAAAATAATTAAGCTTAATTAGTCAAAGGCCTCCCAAAAGTTCTTAAACCTGCTAATACTTCGTATCAACAAGATATCCATTTCGGCCCGAACATGGGTATCCGCTTTTATCTTTATGTGGATTTAAACGCGTATTGTTTTTCTTGCGGTTGAACTTTTTGCTACAATAAGGGCATTCAATAACATATGTTGGCCCAAAGCTTTGCTTTTTGGAGATTGATCGATGGATGGATGGCCTAAAATCATCATATCCGCCTGACCGTCGGGTTAATGACGGTATAGACAATGGTCCGGCTGGCGTCAGCTCAACTTCATGCTTGGGAACAAAAGGCGTTTCCGTGATTTCTATACCCTGGATTCGATCCACTCGATATGCTCGCCATTCATTTGTTTCATGCCTTAATGCATACAGCAGAATATTTCCTTCCTGGGTGCGACGCAATGAATAGGCTTCAATCAAACGGTATTTATTCTGATAGTACAAATTGACACAGAGCCTGTTGGCCGCTGCAAAACGTATCCCCTCAAGGGGGGCGGGTGCCTGCCATGCTTGGGCCATGGCAGGCGGGCGCCAAGATGCGTCAATCGCGTGCCGACCCATCGGTATGGCCGCTTTAACTGTTTTGGCCACCAAACCACGCATCCATTCGATTACTTCCGGAAGGGCCTGCCAAAATTCAGAACTACTGATGTGTCGTAAAATCTGATGCAACAGAAACGTCAGAGATCGCGCCCACAAAAATGATTCTGGGCCAACCGTTCTGAATTTTTTAATTTCAGGTCTCGAAATAATATAAAGAACGTCGAGAATACCTTTTTCTGGGTTATCGTTCCATTTACTTTTAGTAAATCTGTTGCATCTTGAATTTACGCTTTTTTTTACTACAAATTTTGTAGGTTCTTCAGATATCAGAGCCTCCCGAGAAATCTTTCCAATCGGGGTCAGGAGCCCTGAAATTGGTTAAAAGGCGGTAGCGCCGGCAACTGATGGGCCAGCATATTTTTCCATTCCGATTCCAGCTCGTCACGTTCAGGACGGTTCCTGAAGGTATCCATGGTCGGAACCGGTATTTGCTTAAAAGCGCACTTTTTCTCCAGGGTGCTCAGGATTAGTGGCTGGTCCGGATCGAGTTCATCATGACGATATAAATGAACCACATCATAGAGATCTCTGGGGCGCTCACGTTCTGCCAGAGCTCTGAATTTTTCTGCAAAAACTTCTTCAAAGCAGTAGCTTTTGATTCGGATTCCATCACTTGGCAAATCAGAATAGGGGTGATGGACTTCTCTAATAACTGGATCCAGGACCAGAATTTCATCGGTGGTCAAATCAAGCTTGATCCGGGGAAGATCACCCCTGGGTTGCATGGGACCACGATACCCAATCCTTCCTTGGGCAGACATGCCACCGCGATTGTTCTGATACACATCAAAGCGGATGAGATCCTGTGGCATCCCAATACCTGCCTCATTATAGACCCATTGTGCGATTTCGCTGAAACATGATACGAGGAATTCCTGGTCCAGGTGATTGGATTCGGAAAGGGTAAAGTCCAAATCTTCGGAAAAGCGGTAGGTTTCAAAAAAACATTTTTTCAGGCAGGTACCGCCCTTAAAAACCCAACTTGTTCCAATGACTGGATGATTGAATATGCCAGCCAGTAACCAGCCGAGCACATAGTCTTTCTCGATGACCTGGGCTGCAAGGCCAAACTCCCTTGAGAAATCCATTATCTCTGTTTTATCGATCAACTGATGCCAAATCCTTCCAGTGTTCCGGTACCCACAAGCGCCAGCGGGTGACCAATCTCGTATTATCCAGTTTTGGATCAAGCTTTGCATTGCCAGCAGTCAGCTTCGCCCGGCATTGATTCTTGGCTGTTGTTTCATCCGGGGCAAGTTTTTCCAGCAAGAACCCAAGGCGCTTGAAGACCGCCCCGTTACCCAGCCGGACCGCATATTCAATCAACAATGTCAGATTTTTGTTTTCCGAGCGCAAATAATTGATCAATATGTCCATAGAAGAACGAATGCCCCCGCCCAGGGCAGGATCACTCATCAAATCGAGAATCGTGCGCGTAGGATCTGAAACCGGAACTTTAACCTGCCCCCGCCAAACCGGCGAAAGGCCGAACAAGGCTACCTCTGATACCGTGCGCAGCCAAAAGTCGGTGCCTTTAATTTTTGGCCGCCGATCCCTTGGCTTTCTAACCGTCATAACCACGACCGTTCTGAAGATTTGTTCGGTCAGGTGTAAATATTCCGCTGCACTCCATCCCCCGATATAACAAGGCGCAAATAGGCGTCCGGCAACCAACCAAGGATCTTCAAGAGGCACGTCCGTGGTTCGTGATTCCAAGGGTACTGGAATATAAAGGCCGCGCCGCACCCTTGTCAGCCATCCGCTTTTTGTCCATCTGGAAAGCATTTTAGCGGCAACCGTGGAGGCGACGTTTAAAACCTCCGCAGCCTCTGCAACAGATATGGTCCCCTTGGTGCGGCGAATAATAGCCGCTATTCGTTCCCGATCTGTTTTTCCGATACCGGCGAGGGATTCCATAGTATACCACATATGTAATTGTTCATTTATAATATGAATAATTACATATATAATGTACTTAATTATAGTGTCAAGATATATTGTATGCGATCTAGTTCATGTTTAAGATGAATTTATGCGTACCAACTATATTAACTCATAAATGAAAACAGGGGAAATTTTGGGTCGTTCTCAAGTTTTGGAAACTCCGGGACTGAGTTGACAAACTCTGAATTTATGATGTCCGGGCTCCAAACTTACCTTTCAGTTTTCAATTTTTACGGCTACGCTTGCCGTATTTTATCTGGCCCTCTTTGATATAACCGATTTTCTTGTGGCTGCGCTGTCAGTGGTTTGTCGCAAGTTGTCCGTTGTTGTTAAAAGAAAGAATTGCAACCGCTTATTCTGTGAAGGCCATGGGTTTGTATCTTAATCCCTTCATTTCACCTGTGGAGGTGCCAAATTGGTACCTCCAACTTTCCAATTCATTTTTGGTCAACTTGAACATAAAATCTTTTGGAAACCGCTCAATATTCCTTTTAACCGCTTGCTTATCCCCACATTTATTCCCACATTAAAGTGTCATTCCTACTTTATGTTGGTTCTCTGCCATTTGGCATCCCTGCCCTTGGCAAGCATCTCCAGCTTGTCCTGCTTCCGCCAGCGGTTCATGACCAGGCGGATGGTATCCCGGCTCACACTAGGGCAAAGCATCTCCACATCGGCGATCCCAAAGGGGCCGATCAGATTCTGAAGCGCATATTCCACTAAATCGGTTTTGGCCCCCCGCTTTGGGCGCTGCCTTTCGGCCCTTTCCTCGAATTCGCGGTAGGCTCTTCGCCAGGTGGAAAGAAGATACGTAAACCACGGAAGGACATCATGCTTCCCTTGATGCCATCCCATAGAACTGGTTTTCAAGATTTCGTAGTAGTCCTCCCAGAATTACATCTTAAAAAACTATTTCCATTTAAAAAAAATGGGACGCAGATTTTCACGGATTTACGCAGATAGACAGATTTTGTTTACTCGTCCGTCTTCGCTCTGCGAGCTTCGCCGCGACACTCACGTCTTCGCATACAGATTCGGGCATCGATATGAACAGGGCAGTTGGGGACATGACTAGGTTGACTAACTTTGCTCATACTGTGTCCAGGCTCCAAAGCTTCCCTTTGTTTTTTCAATTTTTACGGCTGCGCTTGCCGTATTTGGTCTGACCTTCCTTTATATAACCAATTTTCTTTTTCGGTTTTTCATCCTCTACAATAAGCTGGGTGATGGCTTCGAATACAATCCGGATAGGTCATGGTCCAACATGACCTTCTGCCTACGGAACAGAGAAGTTTTGCTGGAGATTTTTTAAAGGATAACGGTCACTTCCTTTATTTCATTTTTGGTCTTCGTATTTTTGATTCCGATTCTTGTCCTGCTTTATTTTTGGTATAGATTTCAGCAAATGTTTTCCCGCATCGGTCAATCGGTATTTCTGCTTGCTGCTCCGGGGCTTATCTGGGATTGTCATTTCGATCAATTCCATGGCAACTGCTGGCTGCTGGTAGTGCTCCCGAAAATGTTTTTCATCAGTCAGTCCCAATTTTTGTTGGATTTCCGCACGACTCATTTCGTCCTGGATCACCGTAAGCATTTTTCCAACTTCGGGGGTGACTTCGGGGGTGACTTCGGGGGTGGCCTGGGCTTCTTGTTCGTCCGGATGGGCCCCTGGTTCATATCTGGGTTTAGTCGCAGATGTAAGAATAAGTGGTTCAATCAAAGGCACGATAAACCGCAATCGCATGCCGATTTCCAAGATTTGCAGCTCCGGCAGCCCCAGTTCCTCGGCTTCCTTGAAAATACGCCGCACGCCGCTGCCCCATTGCTCGATCAGATTCAGCTCGCGAAACACCCGGGCAATAACCGAATTACGGATTTTGGAAACGCCCTGTTTCATATCCTCGATGGTCATGCCGGGAAGGAGGATACCGGGATTTTCAACCTCGATGCGATCATCGAAAAAAGCGATACGGGTGGGAGCGCCGCGTTGGGAGTAGTCAGCATGAACCAAAGCATTGATAACCACCTCACGCAAGATGCCGAGGGGAATACTCCAGATATCTTTACGTCGAATTTCCGAAAAATCGGCGCCGCGCATGGCATGTTTTTTTAGAAACAACATTATGCTTTCCACGGCCTGGGGCAGATGATCGTGCAATTCGATATGGTCAAAGATCTCGGCCTTGTCCTGCCCAACAAACCGTCCACACTGGAACCAGGCATCGGGATAAAACCGGACTCGATCTTTGCCAAAAAGCAAAACAGCTCCTCTGGTAGGCACCACTCGTCCCTGCTCATAAGTCAGAAGTTTCAGGGTGACCAGTTCCTCTTCTCTCAGTTTGCGATCCTCCCGAAACAGGGATTTAACAGACTCCAGATCGAGATCATCGACGGAAAGTTCTGGCATGGGAAGCTCGTCAAATGCAATCCCGTCGGCGCTTCGGCGCAATTCGGCAATAAGCTCCCGGTCTGCCTGACGGTTAGTTGAGCCGAGCCGCACATACACGCCGTTTTCAGACCCCGCCGCCTTCAGGTAATGAGGACGCAAGCCGCTGAGAAAAACCTCAACTACCAGCAAGGTCTTGCCTTCCACCGTCATCAGTTCCACATTCGGCACCAGACGCGGGGCAATAGAATCGGCAATCAGGCTGCATATCCTCTCTTCCTCATCCAGTGGATGCTCGACACCAACAACCTGCCGGTCATCATCCACCCCGACAATCAAGCGTCCCCCTGCAGTATTCGCAAAGGCCAGCAATGTTTTGAGTATCGGTCGGGGAGATGACAGGTCCCGCTTTAACTCGAGCGTCTTTCCTTCCGGGCTGTGGATTAGTTTCTCAATATTCATATGCGGTAAATCGCCCCTTCAGTAAACCTATGGTATCATATTCTGAATTTCGAATAAGCTGAAACCACCCATGGTCACATCCTGATCTTTTATAAACAAAAATAGATGATTAAAATCGTTCTTTGGCATTGTTAAAATAAGAGACATCTCAAGTTTCCCTCTCCCGGTTCGCTTGCCATTGTTCATCCCACATGTCACGATAGGCATAGACATACGAAGCCGTTGCCATCTGGTTTATTTCGAAGTAGTATCGACAGAGTTTTTTATATAAACCGACCATCGCCGCGTCGAAACCAAAATCGAGTATGCGGTCAAGTAGATGTTCGATAAGCTGGGAATTGCGGCAGCGGGTTCGCAATAAATCCTCTACTTCAAGGATATATAGCTTTTCAGCCTGACGTGCAAGCCGACTGCATGCCTGGGCAATCTCACCGATAGACTGAACAAGGTCATCCATCTGCAGATCCATTTCACTTTTAACTGCACGGCTTAATACTCTAATTCGGATGCAGATTGCAAATATCGGCACAGACTTGTCTGCCGAGTGTTCTCGATCAAGGAAAAAATGTCAGCCTCATCAGACTAAACTAGAGACCGCCATTTGTTGTTGGTAACTGGTGAAAAACTGACTGCAATCCCTACATAACAGATAAACGGTTTTAAGTAAATGCTCAAGGTTGGATGCAAGAAGCTATAACTATTGATTTATTGAGAATAATTACTTTTGTTATTATTGGTGGGAAGATATCTGTGATGCCGGCTCAATGATGAAAAGCGCAGATTCTCCGGCTACTTTGAGGATTCAAAGGTGAAGGGAGGGCATCTTCGGTACCAGTTCAATGCTGAAAGGTGAAAGATCAAGGCTTCGGATTCAAGTATTAGGGCTTGGGGCTTCGCCCTCCGGGCTACGAACCCACAGGTCGCTCTCAGCTACGACCCGACATGTCGAGCTACGACCCCACATGTCGCCGTCGGCTTCGACCCCCACACGCAGGATTCGAGCATCAAAGTTCAAGTATAGCAACCAAGATCTATTGAATTCTAATGCCTTGGCAGATGAAACTCGCCAACTTAATTAAATCCATAAAGTTTCGATGGAATCGATCTGCAAAATTTGGTATAAAAGAACAAACACAGCAACACTGAAGAGGTGAATAACATGAAGCAACATCCTAGTATCGAAATTAGGCCAGATGTCATGTTTGGAAAACCTGTCATTAAAAATACACGAATTACGGTGGAGCATATCTTGCGGAAACTAGCTGGTGGTATGACATTTGATGAAATAATCGCTGATCATCCCAGCCTGACACACAAAGACATATTCGCCGCTCAGGAATTTGCAGCTGATTATTTGGCGGATGAACAAATCGCTTTTGCATAGATGGAGTTTGGATGGAGTTTCTAGCCGATGAATGCTGTGACCGCAGTCTTGTTGAGGAGTTACGCCAATCAGGGCATGATGTGCTTTATGTTTTTGAATCGAAACGGGGCGCGGCCGACGATGATATTTTGGCTCTGGCTTTTGATCAGCGGCGGATCCTGCTCACAGAAGACAAAGATTTTGGTGAACTCGTATTCAGGCTCAAGAAGCCGGCCCATGGAATCATTTTAATTCGCATTGGTGTGAATGATAGAAGTTTGAAGTGGCCTCGAATGAAAAAGCTTCTCGATGATTACCCCGAGAGGTGTACCGGCCGTTTCATTGTTATCGATGAAAATAAGTTTAAATTTCGTCCCTTGCTTTACCTACCGCAATCCTAGTTTATGTTCTTCTTGCCGGATATTAAACGCCGTTAAAAAAAGGGGGCATTGACTAAGCTGACTAACTTTGGCCTTACAGTGACCAGACTCCAAAGTCTCCTTCAGTTTTTTGTCCGGTTCCTGAGCCCGTCACCTTTTTTCAGCCGCTGCTAAGTTCAGCAATTTCTCTTATTCTATCTTCTTTTCTCAGTACTTAAATGAATCTAAAATCCATAATTCGATATTTATACGCTTCATAACAAGAGGCGTTTCATCGCCAGAAACGTCGTAAAAGTTTTGCTGAAATATTTGACATAAATACGATTTAGATATAAATATATTAGCACTTTCTACCATATCTGTCATAAATTATTCTTATAATCATTTGACAAATAATCGATATAATTGTAAATTATTTATGACTAAATTGCATAAACGTCAAAAGGACTGGGACGTGAAATTAAACGTATTTCTATCGCAACATGATGTGTTCACCGTAGAGGAATTAGACCTTTTTCTCTCCAAAGAAGGCACCGGCAACCCGAACACACGCAAAGCACTTCTTACCTATTATCGAAAACAGGGCCGGATAATACCAGTTCGCCGCGGTTTGTATGCCGTTGTGCCTTTTGGATCTTCACCGGACTCAAGCCCGGTTGATCTTTATCTATTAGCCTCGAAAATGACAAAGGACGCCGTCCTAGGGTACCATACTGCCTTGGAATTCCACGGGAAAGCATATTCAGTTTACAATAGATTGCTATACCTTTCGACTCAAAGATCACTACCAGTGAAATTCCGGTCTTATGAAATCAGAAGAGTCTCGGTTCCACAACCATTGGTAGCTAAGGAAAAGATGATGTTTGGTGTAAGCGGTCACAAAAGGGTTGGAGGCGAGCTGCGTGTATCCAATTTTGAGCGGACTTTTGTCGATGTACTGGACCGGCCGGAGCTGTCCGGCAGTTGGGAGGAAATTTGGAGGTCATTAGCATCAATTGAATTTTTAGATATCGAACAGATCATTGAGTATGTGAGGCTTTTAGGAAACGCGACTACCGCTGCCAAGGTGGGCTTCTTTCTGGAACAGCACAGGGAAGACCTGATGGTTGATGATATTCATCTGAAACAATTGCGGGCGTTTCGACCCCATCAACCTCATTACCTGATACGCAACCGGCGGAAACATGGCCGGTGGGTTAAAAAATGGAATTTAATGGTTCCAGACGAAATACTGGAACAATCATGGGGAGAAGTATTGTGATATTTGCACCATCCGAGATTTTGCCGGTGGCCGAGTCTACAGGCTTCAATCCAGCCATAGTTGAGAAGGCACTCCACTTGCTCAATCTGCTAAATAATTTGAATTCTCATAGTTTTCTCAAAAGAAAATTGGCCTTGAAAGGTGGTTCGGCCATAAACCTTTTCATGTTCAACATCCCGCGGCTTTCGGTTGATATCGATCTCAATTATATTAGCGCTGTTGACCGCGGCATGATGCTGCAAGATCGACCAAAAGTCGAAAAGGCGGTTGAGTCCGTGTTTGCCCGAGAAGGATTTACTGTCAAGCGGAAGCCGATTGAACATGCCGGCGGGAAATGGCGACTGAGCTACCAAAGTTACATTGGCCTTACGGGCAACTTGGAGGTCGACCTGAATTTTATGTTCAGACAACCACTCTGGGAGGTATCGCCTGCTGACTCCCAATTCCTTGGTGACGTTCGGGCCAGAAATATTCCCGTACTCGATCTTCATGAGCTCACCGCAGGAAAGTTGGCTGCACTATTTGCCCGGCACCAGGCTCGTGATCTCTTCGATTCTCACCAATTGCTCAGCAATACAAGCTTTGATCCGAAACGTCTGCGTACGGCTTTTGTTGTCTATGGAGCGCTGAATCGAAAAGACTGGCGGACAATATCTTTGAAGGACATTGATTTTAATGAGGAAGAGATAAAGCAAATGCTGATTCCTCTACTCCATGCAAATATTGTCGGTGATGAACAATATGATGTTCAGGTATTTGCCCAAAGCTTGGTGGATAACTGCCGCAATGAACTCTCAGTTGTTTTTCCACTAAAAGTGGAGGAGATGGAATTTCTCGATCGAATTCTCACTAAGGGGCAAATAAAACCATCTTTGATAACTGCAGATGTAGAGTTGCAAACGCGTATAATGCGACATCCGATGCTGCTTTGGAAAGCTTTAAATGTCCGTAAACATTCTGGTATTAAGGATTAATTGAAATCTCTGCCGACTCATAGATGAATCTGATTATTTTCGGACCAAGCCATTTGTATGCAATCATGAGATAGATGCTTGGATACCAGGTCTATATTACGTTTATGCAAAGCTCTTAGTGCAAAGGGGTTTAAGGCTGTACGGCTTAATAAATCAATGGGGACACAGATTTCAAAGATCAGCACAGATTTGTCTGCCGATTGTTTCCGATCATGGAAAAGATATTGGCCTCATCAGACTATAACGGGGGCCGCCATTCACTGTTGGTAGTGGGTGAAAATTGGATACAGTGTCAAATTTAGTTCAGTGGAAACTCGGGGACTATTTTGACTAAATTTGCTCATACTGTGTATAGGCTCCAAAGCTTCCCTTTGAAACTCGGGGACGTTGTTGACTAAGCTGACTAACTTTGGGCATACTGTTTCCAGACTCCAAAGCTTCCCTTTGATTATTCAATTGGGTGCGGCTCTTTTACGACGACCTTTTTTAACGATTAACGGCAGTATATATTGCTTCATACTAGACAAATTTTCTTACTTGATTACTTTCAGATGAGCGCTTTTGATGGTCGAAGGTGAAACACTAGTAGATGGTACGATACCGCCGGCGTAGAGAGCCTGATGGTTTCTTTCGTACTCGCGAGCCTCATGGAAAGTCCAGTACTCGTCAAAGTCGAGGCTGGATCGAAGGGCGCGCAGTCGCAAAACGGCCTCGGCACCGTTTAGACTCCAGCGGGCACCGGTCACCGCCATACGGTCTTTTACCAAATGCCGGCAGGCACCTTCGATAACTCCTGTAGCAACGGGTAATCCTTTGGCAAGGTAGCGATCATACCGGAGATAGGGAGAATGATTGGATAAATAGTGTGCGCAAACGTCCACAGGCTCGCGTGCTTTAATAGACAGACCACGAAGTGTTGCACTTCGACGCATTCCCCCTGCCATCAAGCCTGCCTTTCCCTGAAGAGTTTCAAGCAGACGATGCCGGATCCAGTTTTCCAACTCTGGCCCGGGGGCATGGTGAAACACCCTTGCGGCATCCCACAGGTACTCGATGACATGGATCAAATCGACAATGATCGTAAGATCAAGGCCGTTCTTTTTTGCCAGGCGTTTCAGGATGCTGATTTGACTCTTATTGCCATCAACCAGCGCAACCCAGATCTTCTTATCGATCGGGTCTCGATGGCGGGCTTCGGCCAACGCTTCTTCAATGACCTGTTCGGGTTTTTTCACGAGACTAGCCCAGACACACTTTTGCTCCGGACGGGGGCATGGCGGGCCGGGATGGGGGGAACTGCTGTCGCCAACCAGTTCCTCGGGCATTCGCACAAACGGCGCAATCGTATAGACAGCCGCCACGGTGGCCATGCGCTTGGCATTTTTCTTTTCCTCCTTGGACAGCCGCGTGCCCATTTTGTGTGTACGCGCCTCGGCAGCTTTCCGGGTCTGCTCCCGCAGGTCCTGGGTTCGCATCGTCACACCCTTGCCATCGACGCTGATGGCCAATACCGAGCCGGCGCCTTGATCTTCGCCGGGCAGCGCCTGCCGCGTCTGGTAAAAGGCGTCAAAGTCCTGGGCCGCTCGCATGACCAACTCTTCGACCTGGCGCTTGGGGACATGGCCGCCAGTATTTTTGCCAATGCTCTCAAGTGTTTCATCAAAGGAGCTCTTGGCCGCTTCTTCGGCCACGCGGCGACGCATCTCAAGAGAGTAGCGCTCATCGGGCAGGTTGAGTTCAGCATCCAAAGGATGCAGACTCGTCACCCCTTGCTGACCGTATCCCGCTCGTTCTACCGAGACGGTGCCAAACACCGTCTCAAGCGCCCGCTGCTGAAGCCGCACATGCGAGCGTACAACCCCATCAGCACCCTCCACGGGTGGCTCGTCGCACTGGCCGGGGCTGCGGTTATCAAGGTGCTCCTGCAGAAGCTTGCGCATCAACTCTCGCCCCTTTTTTTCAAGCGAGCGCTCAAGTTCACTGTGGGTCATCGCAGAAGTCTCCTTAGAGTCAAGGTAATCTACAATATGCTCAAATTCTTGTCGCGCCTGATCGTAGGACTGTTCCAGGGACGACAGTCTGGCCAGTGCCGTCATCGTCCCTCACCCTCCAATCGTGATCCTGCGTCTGGCATTTTTAACCAGCGGATAAACCAGTACGGTTTTTACCTGGGCTCCATGACGCTTATGGGTCCGGTCCATGCGTCCACGGCCGCTGGTTTCTCCCAGAACCGTCCAGTTGGCCGCACGATAACACCCTCCGTAAAACCGCTGCCGGTCCACCAGTGTCTCCACCAACCAGGGATCCACCCCATATTGCCGCAGCCAGTCGGCGCGCAGCCGCTTAAGAACACGAGACTGCGCCATGCTGGCCAGGTTGCGGATGCGCGCTACCACCAGCAGGCGACTGTTGTTGACGATGTGCTGCAGTCGCAACTTGCGGGTCGCATCGTTCCAGCCGATCCATTGATCTCGAACCTTAATCCGCCAAGCAGGGCTAGAAAACTGCACGCACCCGACCACTTCGCGCCGGGGTCGACTGACGTAGACCAAATACTGAAGTCGCGCACCATAGGGCATCGAGTAGCCCAGATAGTGGTAACGACTCAAAAGCTCCCGAAACAGTTGCCGCTGCTGCAGGCTTTCTACCAGTTCTACATCCAAGGGGGCAAACTCCTCCACACTGCCGGTAAGCTGACTATGAACTTGCCCCTGTTCAGCGGGCGCAATAAGCTTCCTGGGTTTGCTCGATCCACACGATTTTTTTTCCGGAAGCGTCAAAACCCCTTCGCTCTCCAAACGCTCCAGAAGATCCCGGCACTCCCGAGCCTTGAGTCCGCCGCCGGGGCGTTTCCACTCCAACAGTTCGCATACCGTGTGAGCCAACTCCAGCCGGCTGATCCCGGCGCAGGTCTCTACAACCTCTTGGATCAGCGACACCTCTTGTGCGCTAAATTCCCGACCACAGAACCTCTGTTGATTTGTTACTGTTTGCATGTCATTATCCTTTCTCTATTATCACGTAGCAGAACAACGGCGTCTTGTCCAGCAAAAAATGGTCGCGGCTGGAAATATTTATCCCGGCTGTCCCCGAATCACTATCGTTTCCAGACTGGCAAAATTGCAGGCTTATCACTTTGGCCGAATGCTATCTCGCTAAAACCAGCATATGCTTGACACAATAAATTCTATAACGAACCGTTTTTAAGCGGTTTTTAGGTCGTGACAAAAGAGCCGCACCCAAATCATATTGGCTTGTAGCCAAATAAGACCGGAATCATCAACACCAGGTCCCTCCAGTAGGTACAGATCAGCAGGACCGCAATCGAGACAAGCAGAAATGGCAGAATGGCACGGGACAGCAGCTCTAATTTTGTTTTGGCGATCGAACAGGCGATAAACAAACATACCCCGACGGGCGGTGTCGTCAAACCGATTACGAGGTTGAGCACAAGGATGACCCCGAAATGGAGCGGATCAACGCCGATCTGTTTCATCAGGGGCAGCAAAACCGGGGTCAGAATAATCAAAGATGCGGTGGTTTCCATGAAGGTGCCGATGATCAGCAGGGCCGCGTTTAGCAGCAGCAGTATCAGCACCTTGTTCGTGGTAATCCGGGTGATTTGTTCAGTGACCATTTGCGGAATCTGTTCCGAAGCCAGCAGCCATGAGAAAATGCTGGCCATTCCGATGACCATCATAACCAGAGAACTGGTTGCGGCCGTGTCAATCAGCAGGCGGGGAAGTTCGCGGATTTTAATATCGCGGTAAATGACCACGCTCAACAAAAGGGCATAAAACACAGCTATGCAGGCGCTTTCAGTGGGCGTAAAAATACCTGTCAAAATACCGCCCAGGATGATGACCGGCAGCATCAAAACCAGCGCTGCATCGATGCTGACCCTGAAAGATTCTCTCAGTGACGGCAACCTGCCCTTGGGATAACGCCGTTTGCGGGAATAATACCCCACCACCCCCATCTGAAACAACCCGAGCATAACTCCCGGAATCAATCCCGCCAGAAAGAGAGATGCAATCGAAACCTCACCCAACACGCCATAGATGATGAAAGGAATCGAGGGGGGGATTACCGGACCAATGGTGGAGGAGGTTGCCGTAACAGCGGCGGCAAAATTAATGTCATAGCCCTCCTTTTTCATGGCCGGGATCAGAATGGAGCCGACAGCGCTTGTATCGGCAACCGCCGCTCCGGTGATGCCGGCAAAAAACATACTGACCACAACGTTGATGTAAGCAAGGCCGCCCCGCAGCCAGCCCACCAGGATGTTGCAAAACGCCAACAGCCGTTCGGTCATGCCGCCGGCACTCATGATGTTGCCGGCCAGGATAAAGAACGGAACCGCCATCAGGATCGGGGAATCTATTCCGGTGAAAATGCGCTGTGCCGCCAAAACCAGGGGTGTATCGCCCTGGGTCATCATAGCAACCAGCGGCGTCAACCCGAGAACAAAGGCAATCGGCACCCCGATCAGAAGAAAAAAAATAAAAGCGACAATCAAAGTCAGGACAACCATGGAAACCTGAATCCCGGCGCAAAGACCGTTTAAGCTGCAGCGTGATTAATGCAGTAATTAACTAATAATTTTCAAGGCGCATGCCCCGACCCGGCGGGATCACTGCTGTGTGGCGGCCGGTTTCGTCCGGTCGGGCAATGGCGGGTTTTTGGTAAAGACCGTTTCGTAAAGAAATCCCAGCGTATGAAGCAGCATTAGCGCAGCGCCTACCGGCACGGCCAAATACGGTACGGACATCGATACCCTCAACGCCGGACTGATTTGGGCCCGGGTGATGGCTACCAGTTGGATCCCGCCCCATAGGATAATGGCTAAAATGACGATCACCGAGATCAGGGTAATCATTTTCATCACTCGCCGGGCACCCGCCGGAACCCGCTCCACGACGATGGTGACGGCGATGTGCTGACCCCGCTTGACCGCCACGGCGGATCCCAGGAGCGAGGACCATACCAGACAGTAGCGGGCGAATTCCTCGGTCCAAAACAATGGAAAATTAAGAACATAGCGAAAGACAACCTGCAGCAAGACAACAACTGCCATCGCTGAAAGAACGACGACCAGGATGATTTCAGTAATGCGGTTTAGGCTATAGCTCAGTCGCTGCAAGGTGTCATCCCTCCCCAATGCTGTTGCGGTTCCGACTTTGAAAGCGCTGCCGCCAAATCCGGAAATCGGTATCCGGCAAATGAGATTCAAGCTGGGTCCATGGGCCGCCGCGGCTATCGTCGGCGTAAGGTGGCTCTCCGGGTCCGGAGAGCCATATCCGGAATGCAGAATCCTTCGTCCCGCGCAAGCCATCCCTGACATGGAACGGCAGGCCCAACCCGGACAAGCCGGAATTGAATATTGACGATTGAAGATTGAAGATTTGTGGTATCGCTTCAGGCTTCGCCTCCGGCTAGGACCTGACAAGTCGCTCTGTCTATCTTATCACTATCGATCGTCTAACTAAAAAGTTGACGCCAACATTAATCTTCGTAAACGCCTTTATACCAGGGGTTTACAGAGAAGTCGAAAAATGTTTTGCGCATTTTGTGCAAAACTGAATGGGTAACTGTCTAACGGGCCCGGTTGCTTACTGGGTCATTCTAATCTGCTTAAGCACCGCCTGCCATCCCGGATATTTTTTGCCGAACTGCTCGTAAACCGGTGCCATTGCATCGATAAAAGCCGCCTTGTCAACTACGCTGACTACCATTCCCTGTTTTTTGAGTGCCTCAAGCTGCTTGGCCTCGTTGTCCCGGATGAGTTTGCGTTCATAGGCGGCGGATTTCAGGGCGGCCTCCGCCAGCATTTTTTGATAAGCGGGTTTCAGGGATTTAAACTTCCTTAAGCTCATTGACACGGGTGCCGGAGAGTAGAAATGACCGGTTAAACTGAGATATTTCTGTACTTCGCTGAGCTTAAACGCATAAACAATGGCAACGGGGTTTTCCTGTCCGTCGATCACGCCGGTTTGCAGGGATGTGTAGACTTCACCCCAGCTCATCGGCACGGCCTGAGCGCCCAGCTGACGAACCGAAGCCAGATGAACCGGATTTTCCATGGTACGGAATTTCAGGCCGTCGAAATCCTGCGGGGCAAGCAGGGACCGTTTCGAATTGGTAAAGTTGCGAAAACCATTTTCATAAAACGCCAAACCTTTTATATTCGCTTTTTCGAGACCATCCAGCAAACTGCGACCAATGGGACCGTCCAGCACCTTGTCCACATGTTCAGGACTGGTAAACAGAAACGGCAGGTCCACCACTCCCATGTCGGCGCTGAAATTGGAGACCGGTCCGGTTGCTGTCACCGCCAGATCGACTGTACCGAGCTGCAGCCCCTCCAGCAATTCACGCTCCCCCTTGCCCAGCTGTCCGCCGCCATAAACCTTGATGACGACCTCGCCGTTGGTTTCGGCTTCAACGATACGGGCAAATTCCTGGGCGCCTTGCGTGTACGCATGATGATCGGGTGTCACCGTCGCCATTTTAAGGACGGTTTTAGCCTGGGCAGGCAGAAAGGCGAATAAGACGATGAGTACGGCCCAAACAAGCGGGTTGACCTTGAAGCATTTCATTGGGGTTCCTCCTCTCTTTAATGTGGGTTGATCTGTGTGGTTAAAATATGAGTCGGCCTCCGGACGCCCCCCCATTCGGCAGATATGGGTGGGATAGCTGCTCCTGCCGGTTCAACGATGAATTTGCCGATACTTAAACAGGTTTAATATATATTTTGCCATCAAAAAGTCAAGGCACGATGCATGCCGTCAATACTAAGGGAAACTCGGTAGAAACTCGGGGACGTTGTTGACTAAACCAACTAACTTTATGCCTTTTACATTCAAGCTACCAAATTTTTAAAAATTTTTTTCAAGACTCCGCGACATGGCCCCGACCGTCTGGTTGGCGGCACACAATACAGGCTCGGGCCCTTTTGGCCCTTTCAAGTCCCTATCAAGTTTCCTGCCCTGGCTGCTTCGATACCATATTCCGAATCGTTCTCAAGGGAAACACCGGGGTCACATGCGACCCCATATTCTTTAGAATAGGTCTTGCGCATTTTGGACCAAACTGAGTTGGTGACTGTCTAATGATCGTAAACAAAATGAGATGGGTTATTAACCGGCAAGCAGGGTGCACAGTAAAACGACTACCAGTCAAAATTTACCCGACCGACTACCTCATAGGGCGCAGCTTTGTTGAGTTCAAGGAGCACCCCTTCACCGGAGGATACGCCCTCACCAGTGATGGCGGAAACCGTAACAAAATGCGTCACCAGAATAACCAATCCCTTGTCAGGAGATTGCTTCGCGATGAATTTTCTCAGCGCTTTCAGGTTGGGCTCACGATTTTGGGTTAGTTCAAAAAACGAATTCAATGCCGGCAGCTCTGCCACCGGTCCCAGCGCGAGCAACTCGGCCGTTTCATAGCAACGGCACCACTGGCTTGAGTAGACCCGGGCTGAAGCGATCCCTTTTGATCGCAGCATTTTGCCGATGGCCCTTGCCTGCTCCCGTCCGCGACCGTCCAGGTTGCGCTGGGTGGAACAGTCTCCGATTTGAAAGTTGGCCGGATCGCCGTATCCGGGTGCGAGCGCGTGGCGTATCATCAGAATGTGACCGCCGGTTTTCATTCTTTCAAACATTGCAGCCCGGTCCGGTTCGGTTTCCGCCATTGCTTGCGTACTCAGCCCGAACAGACAAATCAACAAGCAGCTCAAAAAACGCATGTTGCCCTCCCTATCATCATTTTTTGACAGAGACCGGGGAGATTGGAATTATTCAAAACCCGGACGTCATTTTCTCACCACATAGCCCCAGCGCGGCAAAGCCGCTATCAAACAAGCCTCTAAACCACAGATTTCGCAGATTACACAGATTATTCAAATAATTTATAAGAACGATTCGAGATCCACCGGGCACTGTCGTGAAAATATTCATGAAATCCCCGATTTATCTCTACCTGTTTATCAGTTCAAGAATCGGAGATTCGCCAGCTGCCTTAATTTCGAGAATGATGTCAGCGTCGGTATCGCCAGATTGAACACACTCTGGCTGGTGCGGTCGAAAAAATTAAGGGCAGATGTCAGTCCACTGGGCGGATCAAATTTCGCCATGGTTGCCTGGAAGATCCCTTCCTTGGCGCCCGCAAAAATTGGGCCCGCCACGGCGGCCTCTCCCATGATTACGTATGTTTGAAGATCTCCGAAAGAGATCACCTCTGTTTGGCTCGAAGGATCAAATTCCTTCAGATCCTCCCCGGCGACCATCAGCTTGATATTTTCGGCGACACAGGCGCCCATATCCATCGCGTTATAGGCCTGCTTGCCTTTGATTCCCGGCCAATCGGCGGCATCGCCGGCAATAAAAATGGAATCATGATATCGACTCTGCAGACAATTATTGACCGGCGCCCAATCTCCGGGAGCCTTCGTGAGTCCGGATTTATGCAGGAGCGGTGAAGGGATGGCACCGCCGGTCCAGATGGTGACATCCGAGTTCAAAGTTACCCGGGAAGAGAGCCAGACTTTATTCGCGCTGATTTTGGTGACGCGGGTGCCGGTATGAAATTGCACATTGAACGGTTTGCATATCTTCCTGATATCCCGCTCCAGCGCCTTAGGCCGGTTTGCAAGGAGTCTTTTCTGATTCTCGATGAGATGAATTTCAAGCGCGGGATGGCGATGATATCGGCGCAATATCTCGCCCAGCGCTTCTACCCCCTCCAGGCCCCCGCCCACGATCACAACCCCCGCCTGATCTTTGCGACCCAGAAGCGCTGCCAACCGGCGGCCAATATAGTCGCACTGTTCAACCGATTTGAATGGCAAGGCGAACTTGGCTGCGCCGGCAACGCCGCGTGTGTCGTTGATCCCCCCCCCCACCGCCAACACACAGATATCGTAAAGGATCCGTTTACGGCCACTCGTGTAGACTTTCTTATTCGCCGGATCGATCGTGGTGACCGTATCTCTGATGAACCGATGCCCGGCACGATCGATCAATTGGTTTGTATCCATCCGAAGATTGCCTGCTTTTTTGATGCCGGAGAGCAATTCATGGATGTTTGGCAAAAATTCAAACTGCGCCCGGCAATCGATAACCTTTACGCGGTACTTCCGGGGGAGATTGATTGCCGTCGTCAGCCCGGCAAAGTTTGCGCCGACAATGACGATGCGCGGGGTTGGTTCAGTTTTTTCGGTCTTCGGCTTTCTCTCGCTGGCAGGCATGGCATTAACAAGCGCTCGGTCGCTGCCCCTTAGTTGGGGTTCATATCGCGGCTAAATGGCATCTTTAAAGTTGTTTCCGGTGCTGTCGGCGGCGGCCCGGCATCCACCCCGGCCGGGAGCAGGACTGCGCAACCGGCGCTGCACTGAACCAGATGCTAATCATTATCGCCTTGAAAACAACGTCCAGGCTAATTTTTTCGATGGGAACAGACACTTCCTTTGTTTCTTTACCGGTCACTGTCCTTATCGCTCGGATAAGGTCTCCCAGCGTGAACTGCTCTGCTTCAACCGCGCGTGAACGGTCGGCCCTAACAAGTCGCTTTTGGCAGGGCGGCCCGGAGTTACATTTTCTTAGCCACAGCCCGCATGCTCTCATCGGCTGCCGCGATCGTGTCGTCAATTTCCTGGTCGGTGTGCTCGGTGGACATAAACCAGCGCTCGAACACACTCGGGTGGCAGTAGATGCCCCGCTTCTGCATCTCCGCGTGGAAGGCGCTGTAAATGTCGTTGCGCACATAGTCCATGGTGTCGCGGTAGTTGTACAAGCGATCGATATCTTTGTCGCCGATGAACACCTGGAAAAGAGGCCCGACGCCCTGGCCGAAGCAGTGGAAACCGGCCTCGCGAATGACACGCACGAGCCCGTCGCGCAAACGATCGGACAGTTCGAACAGGCGGGGGTACATGGTCTCCTTGTCCCGCTCGATCCGTTGCAAAACGGCATCGGCCGCGGCCAGTACCAGAGGGCTGGCGGTATAGGTGCCGCCGTGCATCACCTCATTCTGGGCCTCGATTTCCATGACCTCTTTGGTGCCGCCGAAACAGGCCACCGGGAAACCGGCCCCAATGGCTTTGGCAAAAGTCGAGATATCGGGTTTGATGTTATAATACTCCTGAGCTCCACCTGGAGCGATCCGAAAACCGGTCATCACCTCGTCGAAAATCAGCAGCACGCCGTACTGTTCGGAGATCTTGCGCAGCCCCTCCAGATATCCTTCCACGGGTGGAATGACGCCGCAATTGGCCATGGCCGGCTCGATCAATATGGCCGCGATCTCGAAATGGCGATCGCGAATGGTTTTCTCGATCACCTCAAGATCGTTGAAGGGCTGGATAATCAGCTGGTCCACGAACGCCTGGGGCATGCCGGTGCTGTCCGGCAGCCCACGGGGGGCATTGTAACGCCCGGCGGCCATGGTCAGCTCGGGATGATAGCTGACAAAATGCAGATCGCTCCAGCCGTGATAGGCGCCCTCGAACTTGATGATCTTGTCTTTGCCGGTGTAGGCCCGCGCCAGGCGAATGGCAGCCATGGTGCTTTCGGTGCCCGAGCAGGTGAAGCGGATCAGGTCCACGGACGGCACCAGGCGCTGCACGGCCTCGCCGACCTTGTAGTCGAGCTCATGCGGAAAACTGAAGTGGAAGCCCCGGGTGCTGATCTGCTCTACCACAGCCTGGACGATGTCTTGGGGGGAGTGGCCGAATATCAGCGGACCGTAGCCGAGACAGTAGTCGATGTATTCATTGCCGTCCACATCCCAAATCCGGGTACCGGCAGTGTGGTCTATGCACAGTTCGATACCGGCGCGCAGACGTGCGTAGGAACTCTCTCCACCGGCGATGCTGTGGCCGATTCGTTCAAACAACTCCTGGGAACGTACGATGTTGTAGTCGTTCATGATAATCTCCTGAATTAATGTTATTTAAAAATCGATTCGGACGCAGATATGGGTGGATCGACGCAGATCTGCCTGCCTATTGCTTCCCACCTGACGAAAAATATCGACCTCAACAGACCAGACTAAGGGCTGTCCTTCATCCGTGTTAGTAGACTGCAGCCGCTACATAACAGATATTTGACTTTTGGTAAATGCTCAAGATTGATTGCAAGAACTTAGAATTAAATGGAAATAAGAAGGGCATCTTCGATGCCAGCTAATAGCTCATAGCTCATAGCTCAAAGCTCATAGCTCAGGGGAATAAGGACAATGGATAATGGTGAAAGATCAAAGTTCCGGGTTCCGGATTCGAGGAGGGCATCTTCGATGCCGGCTCATAGCTCATAGCTCATAGCTCAAAGGAAAAAGGACGAAGGATAAAGGTGAAAGGTCAAAGTTCCGGGTTCCGGATTCCGGATTCGAGGTTGATGATATCGTAAAATATCTAAAATGACCTGTTTACGAGAGTGTTTAGTATTTTGTGTTTAGTGTTTAGTGTTTGGTGTTTAGTGTTTGGTGGAGTAAAGATCCGGGCCCAGAGGACCCGGCTTTGAATTCACCCCAGAGGGGTGGAGTTTACCTCAGACTCCCAATGGAATAATGGAATGGTGGAATAATGGAATATTGGGAATACAAAGCGGATGGCGGTCTGATTTTACAAACTGATCCGTGCCATCGTTATAAAAATAGATCCCGT
>Ga0209150_1000216_pt1 | contig 21547 bp, 14 predicted proteins | sample WorMetTyACAVOLI3_FD_187424 | JGI IMG/M metagenome (GOLD analysis project Ga0209150, IMG submission 187424) | Marine gutless worms symbiont microbial communities from Max Planck institute for Marine Microbiology, Germany - Olavius algarvensis... ... | reverse complement strand
ACCGCTACTGAAATGTATGCTATCTTTATGCAACAAGAATATGCTCATCCTATGCAATCAGGCCCCTGATACCCCCTGTGTCAAGTATGGGTAAAGATTAGCCCACCGGGGGAGGGAAGTAGAGGCGTGGTACTTGGGCTTTTTAGATATCTGGGTAAAGAAATTCTATCGATCTTAATCGCGGTTGCAAACCGCTCCCACACGAGCCAAGAATGGGGTTTCATAAAAGCGCCGCCTCTGGCCAAAAAACGGCCAGTCTGATCAATAAAAGAAACTTTGAAAAAGCGAATATCAAATATCGAATAATGAATGTCGAATGTCGAGGTAAAGTATTCTATCTCTTTTTATAAAATAGACTGAGCGACGTGTCGGGTCGTAGCCGAAGGCGACCTGTAGTGTCGTAGCTCGGAGAGCGAAGCCCCAAGCCTGAAGCGAATCCACAATTCTTCAATCTTCATTCTTCAATTTTCAATTCAGTTCAACCGGATCAGGGCCTTAATAATGTTTCCAGAATTCCCATCGGCAAGTTGATCTGCAGCACTTTGGCAAAAAGAAAGTAAATGGCTAACGAAAAAACGACGGCGATCGAAATGCCGAGATACCAGCGCTTTTCACCGAGCAAAAAGAAGAAAGCAGCCAAAAGTACGGTACTGCAGATGATAAAACCAAGCTGCGGCAAGAGCAGCAGGTAGGCAATCAGCAATGCCCACATCAGGAAGAATCGCCAATTTTCTCGCAGCCCCGGCCGACCGCCGGTTTCCGAGGATTCTATTTTCGCTTTAGCCGGCTCGCCCGGCAAGATCATCAGCCATAAAGCTGCGGCTGCCATGGCAGCACCTATGGTAAATGGAAAGACGGTTGGTCCCGGAACCCCCGCAAAGCTGTAGAATGCAGGGATATTCAGGCCCTCCCAAACGTATCCGGCGACAAGGCCCAGAATGACCAGGGCTTCGAGGCGCGTTGGAGACAGTAGGCGCTTAGCGGGCAGCATATCGACAAGTTGTTGCTGATTTTAATTGAGTCATTGTATATTAAAGGTGACCAATGAACTAAAATTCAAAATGACTAATCCGCCGAAGGCGGACTAAAATTGTGGAATTCTATCATGTTAAATAGACCGTTCGACATAAAAGCTCACGACAGGCAGAATACATTAATTTTTTTCATTTTAGGCAATTTATGCATTTTAGTCATTTTAGTATCCCTGCGCTTATTTTAGAAAACCGAGCTGCTTTAGCAGCGTTTGATAACCGGCCAGTTCCTGATTGACGTATTGGCTGAATTCTTCTCCGAAACGGACGACGGGCTCCCAGCCCAGCTTCTGACGCTCCTGGTTCCATTCAGGGCTGGCGACCATATCCCGAATGGTTTTGGTCCAGAATTCCACCGCCGCTTTGGGCACATCGGGCGCCATGTACAAACCGCGCCAGACCGGAAAAACGACGTCAATACCCTGTTCCCGCGCTGTCGGCAATTCGGGAAATCCACTGAGGCGATCTTCCGAAAGCACGGCCAGAATCCGAACTTTGCCGGCCTCCAGTTGACCCGCCACCTCGGACACATCCAACGATGCAACCGCGGTGTGACCGCCCAGCAGTGATGCCAGTGCTTCACCGCCTCCCTGAAACGGCACATAAACCAATTCAAGCGGATTTTTCCCAATCGCCTTTCCCAGCAATGCCACTTTGATGTGATCCATGCTTCCCGGGGCCGAACCGCCGCTGAAGCTGACCGATTTGGGATCGGCTTTGAGCCCAGCGACCAGATCGTCTAACGTCTTGTAAGGAGAGTCCGCCCGCACGACATAGGCGCCATATTCACTGGCGATCTGGGCCAGGGGTGTGACCTCTTTGTAGGTGTAGAGCGCCCGTTTAATCGCCATACTGAAAGTAACCGAGTTCGATGCCGCAATCAGCAGATGGTCATCCCCTTTGCGCTTTTCAACAACATAGGCGATAGCCACCGAGCCGCTGCCTCCCGGCATGTTGGCAACGTAAATCGGCTTTGTGATGGCCCCTGTTTTTTGCAGCACGCGCGCTGATATCCGGCAAATGGTGTCCCATCCGCCACCGGGATTGGCCGGCGCAATGAATTCAATGGCTTCATCAGGTTCCCAGGCCAAGGCCCGCTCCCATTGGGCCGGGAAAATGATCAGCGCAGACGTCAAAACCAGTAGAAAGGTAAAATAAGATCGGATTCTCATGGTAAACCTCCTTTCGTTTTAGCTAAGGCGAGTCCCTAGTAAATCTATGTTGCGAAGGTTGACACGTTGGCCCCCCTTTCGCAGAACGAATTTGACAATCTCCCACGGCGGGCCTTTGCAGCGAATGGCAAGTCGCGCGGCATAAACAGATATCGGACAGGCAAGAACGTTAACTCACATTGCCAACTAATCAGTAGGGTGTCAATCTAAAAAAATTGCTTGACTTTGATGTTATACTAAATTATTTTTTTTGTATAACACTTATTTTTCAAAAACGGGGCACAAGTTATGCGAACTTATTCAAAAGAATCTTTTAAGATGAAGGTATTCGCCAAAGGCCAGGTGGTTATCCCTGTGTCTTTGAGAAAGAGATATCAAATTGATATTGGCGACCAGATCGATGTGATTTCGGCACCTGACGGTATTCTGTTGAAGCCGCTCACCAAAAAAAAGAGTCGAGCCACCTTAACGGATAGATTATATGGGATATTCAACGAATACGCGTCGGGAGAGTCAAAACCAACCAAAGCTGACATTCAAAAGGCGACAGAAGAAGGTTTTATTGAAGGATGGCCGGAATGATTCCGCTTTTGGATACCAATGTTCTGATTCGATTTCTCACCTTTGATAAGGACAAGAAGTATAAAAATCTTTATACCTTCTTTGATTCACTGGAGCGCGGCGAGATACAGGTTGAGTTGAAATTGATTGTCTTATTCCAGGTCACATTTGTGCTAAAGAGCTTCTACAAGGTTCCCAGGGAACAGATTGCCGATGGGTTAAAAGACGTGCTTAAGTATAAAGGAATCCGCATCAAAGAGAAAAAAATAGTTCAGCGCACGCTTGAAATTTGGCGCCAAAAACAGGCAGACATCGTTGATTGCTACTTGATCGCGTGCCTGGAAAAAGATCCCCGGAACCTTTTGTATAGTTATGATCGGGACTTCGATAAATTCAATGTCAATCGGGAAGAGCCTTGACATCAATCGGCAGAACCGAATACAGATATACTGACCCTGAAAAGCCTATTCGCTTTATTCACAATAAATTTGCAAAAAGAAAGTAATTTTACTTTTCCAAAGAATAAGACAACTGAGGCAGAGTTTAATGTCGATGCGATCATTTACTAAGACGAACAAAATTCATTAGACATAACGCAATATTGTAACCGAAAATCAACCTTCACCCCCGCTGCAGCGGAATGACACATCTGTCTTAATAAAATATGGTGTGCCTCTTACGCCGAAAGCCCCCGCTTCGCGGGATAACATATCAGTCTTAATATATTGAAGTATGCCTCCAACGCCGAAAGCCGTTTCTCAACCGGCAGAATCATGAGGTTGGGCTTGGCCGTGTTTTATGTCTACTCAATTTTGTCTTTCTCCAGGTATCAAGACCGCACAAACCAATCAACAGGTCTTCGTAAGCTGACCGGCTCCGGATAGCGCTTCAAATAACCTACCCGCAGCAAAAATTGGGGAATCATATCCGGGGAATGATTGGCCGCTATTGTATTCATACCGTTTTCTTCCTCGATCGACTGGGTCATGGGGTGAATGGCAATTTTGCGCTCCCTCGCCTGCAGGGCCATTCTCTCAAACCTTCTCCCGGTTTCGATCAGATCTGCAACCGAGCTGCCGCGACTGTTGATGACAAACCAGCCGCCCCCCTGGCGGGCGAGTTTGGCGGTTTGATCGACCCCCTGCTTGCGAAAACTCGCTTTCATAAAATCCTCGGGTTGAACAAAATTTCTGACAAACCAGGGTTGGGAATTGTGACCGCTGGGAGCCAATGAAGCATGATATAATATGGCATACCGGACCTCATCCAAATGCGGGGTTAACGGTCCCGCGGGACTGCGATCCGGTAAATCTGAGCGGCCGATGCCATTGCAGGCGAAGATCAATGAACCGGCTCCAGCCAGCATTGTTCCGGCAGCCAGGGATTTTTTCAAAAAGCGTCGTCGGTTTATTTTCATTTCCTACCTCCTGAATAATTAATTGAATAGTTTATTAGTTGATTCGTTAATTAGTTTGTGAAAATGGATTCCGCTTTAATTTTATTATGGAATCGTCCCGAATCCATCCCTAACTTTAATCCACCAGAGCACCCATTATGTCACTGTAAAGTGACATAATGGGTAAATTTTTTATCATTCGGATGTTCCGGCAAACAAACCTTTAATCATGGTATCGATAGCCCTTTGCAGGCGTTGCCAACCGGCGTCGGATTGAAGATCAACCCCATTGTATATGCTGATTTGACGCCCGCGGCTCACCAGGTAGCTGACCCCGGCGCCGATTATAGCTCCCATCGCCGCAATATCGGGGCCCTTGCCGGTTGTCGGAAAAAACATGTCAAAAAAATTCATCATGGTATTCTCGCGGACCGACTCCAGTTCAATTGTCAGCTCGTTGCGCTCGATCATTTCCCATGCCAAAATTTCCTGCGTAATCGGCCGTGTCCGAATGGCGTTTATAAAGTTGCGGCTCAATTGCGATAATTGTTCGGTCACGGGCAGTCGACTGTATGCTTCCACGCTGCCGCCGGCCAGTTCTTTGATGGAAGGCCAGAAATTGCCCTCGCGGCCGAAGGCTGCGATCAGTTCCGGCAATCCGCCGAAATAGCGGTAGATCAGCACCTTATCGACCCCGGCTTCGCGGGCGACCGCATTAACCCCCAAGCCTTTGAAACCTTCACGGGCCAAAAGGCTGCCGACGGCTTTGATCAGGCGGGCACGCGTCGCCTCACGGTCCCGTGGTTTGGCTTCGGGCGCGACAACTTTATTTTTTTTGCAGGTTTTGCCATCATCCGATATTCTGTTTTTGCCCACTACTTAAATCACCGATCGGTGACAATGTTGAGTGTTTTTTAGTTTTGACAGCCTTAAAAAAGACTGTTAGACAACGAAGGTTGTGCTTTTATGAAACTTCATGAAAAATTAAAAGCGAACCGCAGAATATCGAACAAGAAATATCGAATGATGAAGTGTGGAATCGCTTCGCTCTGATTATTTCAGAAAAATTTAAATCGATAGAATACCTTACTTCGACATTCATTATTCCTTGTTCGATATTCGATATTTGCATTTTTTAAATTTCTTTCTCGATCTGGCAACTCTGCAGCGGGGTCAGCGGCCGACGTTTGTATGTAAAACAAAAGGAAAAATTATAAATGGAGATAAATCATGATAAAAAGTATTGGTCATCTGGGCATAGTCGTCAAAGATATTGAAAAAAGTCTGAAGGCGCTGTCGCAAATCATCGAGTTTGAAAAACCGCCCATAAAGGAGTTTCCCGATAAGAAGATGAAATGTGCAGTGGTAGAAATGAACGGTGTTGCCCTGGAATTCTTGCAGGATGACAGTGAAGACGGATTTCTGGCAAAATTCCGACGGGAAAGAGGGGATGCCATTCACCATTTTGCCCTGCTGTCGGACGACATGGAAGAGGACGTCGAGATGCTTAAGGGCAAAAACATTCCAATGATGGATCTTGAACCCCGAACCGGATTGCGGGGCAAGAAAATCGCCTTTACCGCACCGGAAGCACTCGGCGGCATATCCATCGAGCTGTCGGAACCATGATACGGAAGGTGTCAGGTGTCAGGTTTCGGGTGTCAGCGGGGCCGCTGGCCGCGAGCGTCCAGTCTGATCGGAAAAGAAACTTCAAAAAACAAATTTTAGATTTTGGAATGCGGATTTTGGATTTAAGGTATTCTATCTTTATAAAGTTGACTGAGCGACGTGTCGGGTCGTAGCCGAAGGCGAAGCCTGAAGCGAATCCATCATTATTCATTATTCATTATTCAATAGTCATTTCATGGTAGTTTCATAGGAGGTTTTCCGACGACGACGAAAAAGTGTAGATTGAAGTAAGTCATTCATCTATTTTTGCTAAGATGCCTGAGCAAAGCGAATCCTTAATTTTAGATCAATTTAGTCAATTCTAATTTTAGTTCATTTAAAAAAGTAAGGAGATCCCGTGAAAGATCCGTTATTTGAACCCATCAAAGTCAATCAACTAGAATTAAAAAACCGAATTTACCTGCCGGCCATGCATATGAACATGGCACGGGACTTCGAAGTCACCGATCAATTGCTCGATTTTTACGCTGAGCGCGCCCGCGGCGGGGTCAGCATCATCACCGTCGGCTATGCCACGGTCGATGAATTGTCCGGCAACTCCACCAATATCGGGGCCCACAAAGATGAATTTATCCCCGGATTGCAGCGCCTGGCCCGGGCAATTCAATCAAACGGGGCCCGGGCGGCGGTCCAGATCAATCATGCCGGCCGCTATAATTTTTCTTTCTTCCTGGACGGCAAGCAGGCCGTGGCGCCTTCAGCCGTGCCGTCTCGCATGACCCGTGAAACGCCCCGCGAACTGGCTATCGATGAAATCAAGGAGATCATCGACCACTTTGCCCAGGCCGCCCGGCGCGTCAAGGCGGCCGGCTATGATGCCGTGGAAGTGCTCAGCGGAACCGGGTATTTGATCAGTGAATTTTTATCTCCCCTGACCAATCAGCGCCAGGACGAATACGGCGGTTCGTTTGACAACCGCATGCGGTTCGGTTTGGAAGTCATCGAGGCCATCCGCCGGGAAGTCGGCCGTGATTTCCCGTTGATGGTCCGAATGAACGGCAATGATTTCATGCCCGGCGGCAACGGGCGCCAGGATTTGCAGGAATATGCCAAATGCCTGGCAGCGGCCGGTGTTGACGCCTTGAATATCAATGTCGGCTGGCACGAAGCCAGGGTCCCGCAAATAGTAACCTCGGTGCCCCGCGGCGTCTTCGGGTATCTGGCCAAAGGAATCAGGGAATTGGTGGACATACCTGTAATTTCAGGCCATCGGATCAATGACCCGGCCCCGGCGCGGGAGATGATCGCCGACGGCCTGTGCGACATGGTGGCCATGGGCCGCCCCCTGATCGCCGACCCGTATCTGCCGGAAAAAGCCCGCGCCGGCCGCGAATCCGAGATTGTGCATTGTATCGCCTGCGCCCAGGGCTGCTTTGACAACCTGTTTAAACTCAAACCCGTGGAATGCCTCTGCAATCCCAAAGCCGGCCACGAGAAGGAAAGCATCATTGAAAAATCAGCGAAGCCTCAAAAGGTCATGATTGTCGGCGGCGGCGCGGCCGGCATGAGTGCCGCGCTGGCAGCCCATGAAAAGGGCCACAATGTAACGCTTTATGAGAAAAGCGATCGTCTGGGCGGCCAACTCTACCTGGCGGCCGCTCCGCCGGGACGTGAGGAATTTGGCGAATTGGCCAAAGACCTGGCCCAACAGGTCGCCCTGGCCTCGCTCAATGTGGTGCTCAATCATGTCGTGGATGAAAAGCTCATCGAGCAAGAAAAGCCGGACACCATCATAATGGCCGCCGGCGCCGTGCCGATTCGGCCGCCGATTCCCGGCAACGACCTGCCCCATGTTGTTCAGGCCTGGGATGTGCTGCAGGAAAACGTGGCGACCGGCAAGCGGGTGGTGGTCATCGGCGGGGGTGCGGTGGGGGTCGAAACCGCATTGTATCTGGCCGAAAAAGGAACCCTGTCCGCCGAAGCCCTCAAGTTCCTGCTGGTAAACCGGGCCGAAGATCCTGAAGTCCTGTATGAACTTGCCACACGCGGTACGAAAGATATTGTCGTCATTGAAATGATCGATAAAATGGGCAAAGACATCGGCAAAACGACGCGCTGGGGAATCCTGCAGGATCTTTCCCGCAAGGGCATCCAAACCCGGGCGGCCACCAAAGCCCTGGAGATCACCGCAACTGACGTCAAGGTCGAAATAGACGGCAATACAGAAGAGATCCCGGCCGATACCGTGATCCTGGCCGCCGGCGCCGAACCCTATGCGCCGCTGGTCGAAGTGATCGAGCAAAAAGGCATCCCCTATCAGTTGGTGGGTGACGCCGACCGCGTGGCCATGGCCTTTGACGCGGTGCACCAGGGATATCATGTCGGCAGCAAGATTTAAATACGCAGATTCATGCACGGACGTCCGTTTCCTTCGATAAAGAAAATTGGAATAAGTGAGTGCCGAATAACGAATGGCGAATGATGGAATCGCTTCGCTCTGTTCTTTTTAAAAAAAATATAAACAATTCCTATATTCAAGATTTATCACCTTGGAGTTTCTATCTCGATTTGACTGAACACTCGCGGCCAGAGGTAACGCTGAACCACTGAACCTCGAACCACTGAACCTCGAACCTTTGAACCTCGGAACCTCGGAACCTTGAACCTCGGAACCTCGGAACCTCGGAACCTTGAACCTCTGAACATTGAACCTTGAACCTTGAACCTTGAACCCTGAACCTCTGAACCTTGAACCCTGAACCTTGAACCCTCATATGAAACTTCAAGAATTTAAAAGCGAACCGCAGAATATCGAACAAGAAATTTTGAATGATGAAGTGTGGAATCGCTACGCTCAGTCTTTTTTAAAAATATTAATGATAGAATACCTCACTTCGATATTCATTATTCCTTGTTCGATATTCGTTATTCGCTTTTCAGAGTTTCTTTCTCGATTTGACCGGCCGTTTTTTTGCCGGCGGTTGGGCTGAACCCTGAACCTCTGAACCTCTGAACCTTGAACCCTGAACCTCTGAACCTTGAACCTCAACAACAAAGGAGAACACCATGCCTTCCAACGACAACGATCACGTTCTTGGATTTTTATTGAATAAAAAAAATCCCGCCATTGTTAAATCAGAGGGCATCTATCTTTATGATGATCAGGGCAACCGCATTATCGATGCCAGCGGCGGTGCCATTGTCTGCAGCATCGGCCATGGGGTCAAAGAAATCGCCGACATCGTGGCCGAACAAATGCAGCGGGTGGCGTTTGTGTTTCGCAGAGCGTTTATCACGCCGGAGTTGGAGCAGGCGGCCGGCAAAGTTTGTGAATTAACCGGCGGCGATATGGATCGCGTCTTTTTTGTTTCCGGCGGCTCCGAAGCAACAGAAACGGCCGTCAAACTGGCCCGCAAATACCATATCGACAACGGCAATCCGGCCAAGTTTCGGGTAATCTCCCGCTGGCAAAGCTACCATGGTGCCACTCTTGGCGCTTTGTCATGGTCCGGTTTCACATCGCGGCGGGCTGATTTCACACCCTATCTGAATGACTTTGTCCATTTGCCGGCAACCCATTGTTACCGCTGCTGGTATGGTGAATCTCCCCAGTCCTGTGACCTGCAGTGCGCCCAAGCCCTGGAAGACGAGATTTTGTGTCTGGGTCCGGAAACCGTTTCCGCCTATATTGCCGAGCCGGTCTCCGGCCACTCACTGGCCGCGGCCCACCCGCCGGATGAGCATTTTACAAGAATTCGCGAAATCTGCGACAAATACGATGTGTTGATGATTCTCGATGAAGTCATGAGCGGCGTCGGCCGCACGGGCAAGTGATTCGGCTACCAGCATCATGATGTGGTGCCGGACATCATCGCTCTGGCCAAAGGTTTGAGCGCCGGCTATTTTCCGGTGGGCGCCGCCGTGATGCAGGATAAAATATTTGATGTTATCGCCAAAAACTCCGGCATTTTCGGCTCCGGACACACTTACGGCGGCAACCCGGTGGCAGCGGCGGTGACCTGCGGCGTGCTGGACTACTTGAAGGACAACCGTCTGGTGCAGCGCTGTGCGGATGTGGGTGCGTACCTGGCCGACAAATTGCAAACGTTGAAGGCCCACCCCACCGTCGGTGACATTCGGGGCCGCGGGCTTCAATGGGGGGTGGAATTCGTTAAAGACAAAACCACCAAAGAATGCCTGGACCCCCAGCTGCATTTCTCGCAGCAGATTCAGGATGAGGCGCTGCCCCGGGGCGTGCACATCGAATCTTCCTTTGGATGCAACCGCGGTCAGCAGGGCGACACTCTCATTTTCGGCCCGCCCTACATCATCACGGAAAACCAGATCGATGATATGATCGGAATCATTGACGAAACCCTGACCATTGTAGAGAAACGCGTTGGAATTGAAGATTGAATATTTAAGGAGATGATATGAGTAAACGCATTGATTTAATGACCAAAGGGCCGGAGCGGGCGCCCCATCGCTCGCTGCTGCGGGCCGAGGGCTTTACCGACTGGGAAATGGAGCGACCGATGATCGGGATCGCCAACTCCTTTAATGAAATCACCCCGGGACACATGCATCTGGACAAACTGGTGGATGCCGTTAAAGCCGGAATCCATGCTGCCGGGTAAAGTTCAGGGCCGGGACACGGGACTGGACAAGGTCTTCGAGGCAGTCGGCCGCTTTAAGAGCGGTAAAATCTCTGAGGCAGAGCTGACCGAAATCGAATGCAAGGCCTGTCCGGGGGTGGGATCCTGCTCCGGAATGTTCACGGCCAACACCATGAGCAATCTGGCGGAAGCCCTGGGCATGGCGCTGCCGTTTTACGGCAGCGCACCGGCGGTGTTTGCCGAAAGGGTCTGGCTGGCCAAACAAACCGGCTACAAAACGGTTGAATTGGTCAATGCCGGAATCAAACCCCGGGATATAATGACCAAAGAGGCCTTTTACAATACCATTGCCGCGGACATGGCCCTGGGCGGCTCCACGAACACGGCGTTGCACATCCCGGCCATCGCCCACTATGGTGATATCGACATAACGCTCAAAGATTTTGGAAAAGTATCCAAAAAAATTCCGCACCTGACCTCCATCGCCCCGGCCGGCCCGCACCATGTGGTGGATTTTTTTTATGCCGGCGGAATACCGGCCATCATGATGGAGCTGGCCGAATCCGGGCTCATCAACACGCAAACCATGACGGTGTGCGGCTGACGGCCTTCGGCATTGGGCGTTCGGTGTTCGGCAATGGAATGGATTCGATTTAATTTATTCATTTCTTGACAGGATCAACAGGATTTACAGGATTTTACAATTTTTGTTGCCGGAAATTAGGGGAAAAAATTATCCTGATAATCCTGATAATCCTGTCTAGTAAAGAATTATAATCGAATCCATTCTACTAAAGCATTTGTTGGCTCTTTAAACGGGAAATGATTTGAGAAAAATTATTCTGTTCGGAATGATTTTGGTGTCGACACTGATCAACGCGGTGAGCAGCGGTGCGGAAGAAAAGAGCAATCGCTCGCAGGGCTGCGGGCGGAAAGCGCCGCGCGCATTGTCGACGTCCATCCAAGTCGACGGCCAAACTCGCGAATTTATCCTGGTATTACCGCCGTCGTACGACCCGGGCATCGCCCATCGCCTGGTCTTCGCCTTCCACGGCCGCACTACCCCCAATACCCGGGTGCGCAAGTACTACCGGATCGAACAAAAATCCAAAGTTCCGACAATTTTCGTCTATCCCGCCGGCCTGATCGCAGCCGACGGCAAGTTCAGCTGGTACGAGCGCAGCGATCCAAGAAATGAATTGCGGGATTTCGCCCTGTTTGACGCCCTGCTGGAATCCTTCAGCCAGGATTACTGCATTGACCGCGACCAGGTTTTTGCGGTCGGGCACTCTTTGGGGGCCAGCTTTGCCAACAGCCTGGGCTGTGCCCGCAGATCGGTCATCCGCGGCGTGGGCACGGTCGCCGGACGCATCTGGGACATCAAATGCTGCGGACCGGCGGCGGCCCTGATCATGCACAATCCCAAAGACGATCAGGTTCCCGTGTCACGCGGATTGAAGGCCCGGGACTGGGCCCTGTCCCAAAACGAACTGGAGCCGCCGGCCCGGCCCTGCGAACCCCGGGACCTGAATTGCGAGTGCTACGGTCCGCCGCAGGCACCGAATCCTGTGATCTGGTGCCCGCACGCGGAAGATTACAACCGTTGCGGAAAATTCTATCCCCATCTCTGGCCCAAAAACGCCGGGGCAGCGATCATGGATTTTTTCGACTCGCTCCCGGCCCAATATCAGCCCTGAAAATCAAGTGTTAAATCTTGACCCGGGATCAATCCATTGCGGTGGCAATAACTCAAAGATACGACTGCATTTCTATCAGATTAGGGCATTGGGCTCGATCAACGCTTAGGAGACGGCAACCCATCAGAGGCCTGCTTTGCCAGGCTATTCGTGCTCTAAGGGGAGGGCTTTCAAAAGCTGGCTGCCTTAGATAACTCTTGAGTAAAAGACTCGTGCAGGGCCCTTCGAACTGCCGGCGGAAATGGATGAGGCACCGGTTTTCTATCGGCATCCCGGCGCACCCAAACCACGGTTTGTTCGCCAGTGGCCAATTTCAAATTGCGCCCATCCGGCAGGATCTTGAGGTAGTCGAAATGAAATGTCGCTCGTGATGTTTTGAGCATTTTAAGTGACATGCTTACTTCGATACGGTCAAAAGGCATGGCCTCCCGTAGATGGTCGACTCTGCAGTCCAGACAAATTATTTCACCATATTTTCCAACCCCTTGAAAATATTCAGGAACAAGGTTGTAAAAGTACCGATCCCGAACCCTGCCTTGCCAAGCATAATAGTTAGCAAAATAAATGTTGCCGGCAATGTTGGCATCCTCAAGCGAAGTGTCGATGAGCTCCGCATGCAGGACCGGTTCGACAACCGGCCCGGCAGGTGATGTGTACAGATAGGCTTCATCGTCATGTGTATATAAACCATCCAGCGGTTCGGGAATCTTTTGCGGCGTATTGGGCGCATCGAAGCGGGGCTGCATGTCCTTTAAAAAAGAAGCATAATAATCGGGATAGGGCTCGACCTTCACGATACCATGATCGAGGATTCTGACCCAGGTTGTCTTTAGGTCTAATAAGGCCAGACGTTCATAAGAGTTTCCGGGAAGAACCTTTCGAAAATCAAAAGTCAATTCAGTCGTTGAATTCTGCGGGCCGCTGTTTCCTAATGACCACATCCAAACTTCGATCAGGTCATGTGTTGATGCTTCCCCAAGGACTCTCAGATCAGCGAAATTCGTCACTCCACCCCACTTCCCTGTCGAGAACTGGTTCGATATCTTCTTCAGGATGGGCCAGGCCGACGCTTCCCGGACCATTCCGGCCCAAAAGAAATAATGGCTAAAATATATATGCCGGCTTAACTGACCTGCAGGATGGAAGGTAACCGGAAAGCGGTGGATGAAAGTGACCTGACCCTGGGGCCCGCCTTCAATAACCTTATAATGCTGCTGATCGAACAGATCACCGTATCCGGGATAATGGACTTCAGGCAGGTTATCCGCCGTCGTCTGATCGCGAAAGTCCAACACACTCAGAGCGATCACCCGCTGTTTACCGCGCGTAAGCAATATCGGAAATGTCACTATTTTTCTCACGCCATGGTCCGTGTCGCAATAAAGCACGGTTCCATTTTCCGCGCGCTGTTCTTCAGATAAGGATTTGACATTTGTGATACCCAATTTTTGCAAGGCCTCTCTGGCAGCCCAAAGCGAAGTGCATTGCAAGTCGAGGGTGTCCGCATCCAATTGGTCATCGATCAGAGGTCGGCATACCGGCCCCAAAAGGGTTTTCCACTGCCTCAGAGATCGATGCGTCACGGGAGCGATATCGCAGCCCACGGGCCGTTCGGCCACGGCGGCGATGCAGTAGCGGTGATCGTGGGCCAAAGAGACTTCCAGGGTCTCCTTTGCCAGCGCGACCACAGGTTTGCCGGATGACTGCCAGCTTACCTGAACCTGTCCTTCGGCCGGTTGCGTGTGTCCGGTAGCTTTTTGGACGGTCTTCTCAAGCAATGGGTGTTCTAGCTCACGTCTCCCACTTTTACTTAAGTCATGAATCCCGGGCAGAAACGCCAGGCCGACATGAGGCAGCTTCAGATTGGTCGCATGCGTCAAACGAGTAAGATGCTTTTGCAGAGTCGCGGTATCATGATCGTCCGGCTCCAGCAAATCCGCCACCGTTGGATAGTCTGCGTGATGCTGCAATATCTTTAAGTGGTAGCCTTCCAGATTCTCAATAAGGTCATTTTTATTGCTGAAAAATGTAACGGCAGTATTTACTTTATCCTCCTGTGCCGCTTCCACTCGGGTTTGGATATAAAAACCGCCCTGGGCGGATAGGTCTGGTCCGCAACGATAAATGTCCCAGCATTTAACGGAAATCGGTAGGGAGGTGTCCTGTGGAATCATTAAGGCTGGCGACTGCAGCAATGCATCACGCTGGAAAGGATCGCCCAGCATCAGTCTGCGTGTTTCGGTGTTCGCAAATGCAAGTTGTCCAGGATCTTGAGTGTAGGATGAAGTGCCCACTACCACCGTTCCAGATTTAGGCCCCTGCTGATCGAGCTGATAGACTTTGTCGATTCTTTGAAACCGCGGTCCTTGAAACAGGAGTCGATGGCGGTAAAGGTCCGCTGGATCAATATTCAAACGCTTCCGGTGCCTGCTCGCCAAAAGGACGGCCGGGCGATCCGACCGGCCCAAAACAAACCGGGCTAAAAATAAATCCGATTCCGAATCCATTCCGAGCTTGAAAATTCCGGCTTTGATGACAAAGCGATCCTCTGCTAAGTCACTTTCCTGCACATGGGCATAGATAACAATATCCGCCCCCTTTTCGGGGTCCACGGTGATGGGCCGACGCAACTGCAGGTTCTCGATTCTCACTCTGTGAAATTCGGAAATACCCGCGACATGGGCCACCACCTGAGACATCGCTTCCAGACCGAACACGGTTGGAAAAAGATAAGAGCCGTTAAAACAATGATCCTGCAGGTAAAGATCCTGCTCCGCTGAGAGGTGTGCCATAAAAGCCGATTCCACGCCGGGTATATGCTGTAACAACTTTTCCAAATATCGGGCACCCTTGATGGGCGCAGCGGTTCGCATGGCCAGGGTCTCGACGGGAGCCATGCGGGCGGCGACGATCACCTGATGCGCTCCCGGATTATGCAGAAACAGCCGCACAAACCGCCTTACGCCTTCATCGGTTGGAATCGCTTCGATACCCTTTATTTTTAAGGCGGCAACACTGCCCAGTTTCGCCCCCATGCCTTCATCGCGCCAGACGCTGTAGGCCACTGACTGGGTCCTGGTCTGAGGATGCTCCGCCCTGAAGCCGCGTAATATGAGATCCAAGGCCTCATTGGAAAAGGCGTACCAGCTGTTGCCCGGCATACCGGTGATGCCGATGACCGATGTCAGGCCGACGATAATCTTTGGCGGGTCGTGGCTGAACTCAGCCAGTAAATTCAGCGCCCCGATGACCTTGGGTGAAACCTCTGTTAACGCATCCTCAGCCGTTGCCTGATGGATGCGGCGCGGAATGTTGAGTCCGGCCCCGTGGATGAAGCCGGTAATTTTACCCAAATCTTGCCGGATTCGTTGCAGCGTCTTTTTTAATAGCTTTCGATCACAGACATCACAGCTGTAGTAGCGCACCTCGAGTCCGTGGCGTTCATACCGCTGGATCAGGCTCAATATCTTCTCATCTTGCGCAACGTGTTCTTCATCTGCCCGCAGCGGTGTGCGTCCGATGAGCGCCATGCGGACGCCGGTGGCCCGGGCCAGGGCCAGGGCGCATTCGGAGGTAATTCCCTTGGCGCCTCCCGTCACAATGATAACATCGTCAGGTGACCACGATGCAGAATCCAATTTATATTCCTTGGGCTGCAGCGACACGGCTTCAAATGTCCTTCGTGCAAGCAACCGGTCGTAACCGACTTCGGCAAAGTTTTCAGGGCCCTGCATTTCGCTGATCGTTTTGGCTGCAATTTCTGCCTCGGCCAGTGTCGGATCGAAGTCGAGCACCCGGGTTTTCAAATCATGGCGTTCGAGATGCACGCTCTTGGCCAGGGCCGAGGCGCAGCACCGGCTGAGCTGGTCTGCCGCGGAACGGGTTCCAAAGTATCCGTCGCCGAACTGGACGAAAGCCAGGCAGTTGCGACGGCGGCGGCCACGGCTGGCCGGCGGCGGAATAGCAGCGCTGACCAGTCGCTTGATGATCGCCTTCAGCCGGTCTTCGGCTTGTTCCGGTTCGCGACAAGTGCGCGGCAACACCGCGATAAAATGAGAATAGCGCTCAACCCCTTCGCGAAAGGACCGGGAGGCCGCGGTGTCATAACTATGACACCGGACCCCAGCACCCTCTTTAATCAGGTGATCGCCCAGGGCGCGGCAGAAGCTGTCCCGGGAATCATCGCCCAATATTAAAACCTGGGCCCGGGACCATTGATCTTCCGTTCGCTTTCCAAACCAGGGCGGCAAATTAGTCTGCTCCCGTTCAACCAGGCTGATTTGAAACTCTCTGACCCAGGGGTAGGGCAGATTGGTGGAAGACTTACGCGTGGCTGGTTTGCCGACCTTCGCAATACGAACGATAATTTCGGCGATCTGGCTTACACTTCGATCGATTAGGGGGTCAAGGTCGATATTGAGATCCAGGTGGAACCTCCCGGAAATCTCCTGCAGCAATTCTTCCAGGTGATCTGCCCCAAGCCCCAGGTGCGAACCGACCGGTGCATGAATCGATATGTCTGCCATGGGATGTTCACTGATCCGGGCGACGAATTGAACCAGTTCTCGTAATACATCTTGCTTGGTAAGTCCGCCATCCTTTGGACTGCGGGAATTTTGAGGTGAACTCAAACGGTCGAACAGAGCGACAATTTCGTCGATAGTCGCATTCGCCAGGGAAGCCGGGTCAACTTGCTCCGCAATCCCCAATTTTTCGGCATAGCCGGCGATCAAATCCCCGGATTTGATGGAGTCCAGATTCAAATCATCCAAAAGACGCAGATCGGGGGTCAATGTTTCCCTCGGAAATCCTGTGGCCGCCACGATCATTGTATAAAATTGCTCGGCGCCCAAGGGGTTTGCGAGGGCGTTTTTTTCGGCAAGACTGATTTCAACTCCGGCGACCGTTTCGTTCCGGTCGGTGCGCTCGCCAAGTTCTTCTTCAATAAAGCTGTGCTTGAGATCGGCTTTGATCACATCGGCCAGAAACTGGCCACGTTTTTTCAAATATTTACTAATCGTTTCGTGAGAAACACCGGCCAGCTCCGACAAGATCGTTTTCGTCTCCGAAGTTATCGGGCCTTGAGAGGCTTGCCGGTCCACGTCACTGTCGACGAGCGGTGTTTCACACGGGTTTTTAAAAAAAGATTTGTCTTCAGGGGCAACAAAGGGGCGCACCAGCCGGTTTGCATACAATTTGTCCCAGTTGATGGTTGTGCCGCCGACAAAAAGTCTGGCCAGCAGCCGATTCAAATCCCCGGTTTGAAGGGACGATGATTCAGTGGGCATACAGATGGGAACATGGCCATTGGAGGCGGAATTTACCAGTCCGGTCAACACCTGGCCGGGTCCGGCTTCGATAATGATATCGCATACATTGGCCATTGACTCAACCAGGGTGGGAAGTTGGATCTGAGCCGTTATCTGGTGAATAAAGTGGTGGGGTAAGTCCTGTTCTGCAATAACCTCCCGGCCGTCCGTTCCTTTGAACACACGCATTTTTGGGTTTGCCAGCCTGGGCGGCAGCGGCATATTTTTGCCGAGCCTTTCCGCCGCCGTCTCCATCAGCGGGCTGTGAAAGGCGTTCGAGACCGGCAATAATCGTGTTGCAATCCTTTCGGCATCTGCCAGGCGGCGAATCTGTTCGATGGCAGCGACGTCACCGGAGACAACCATCTGGTCAATGGCATTGATATTAGCCAAAACAGCAAAACCGTCAGATATTGTACTGAGCAGGCGGTCCACCTGGCCACGGCTGCACTTCAGACTCAACATGGCGCCCGCTTGATTCTGGGATGGCGTCATGGCCTGTCCCCGTATGAATGCAAAGCGCAGAAGGGTGGTTTCATCAAAAGCACCGGCCGCATAAAAAGCGGTTGCTTCCCCGAGACTGTGCCCGCCGACGGCCACCGGCACGATCCCCAGATTCTGCAGGAACTTGAACCAGAGGATCGAGGCCAGGCAGACCGCGGGCTGCGCGTTAGCCGTCAGTGACAAGGTCCGGAACCAGGCGTCAACCTGCCTGGGATCCCGGGCTCGATCGGTCGGTGGAAAAACGATTTGGCTAATCGGTGCAGCTTCAAACTCAGCACTCAAGTGATCGGCATTTTGGACGATCTCCCGCGCCCACTGAAATCGTTCGACCAGAATTTGGGCCATATTCAGTTTTTGGGACCCCTGTCCCGGAAACAGCAGCCCGATCCGCGGCGGCTTCACCGCATGTCCGATCCAAATGCGTTCCGGGGCATCCTGAAACACAGCACCGGGCTTGACGCTGCCCATGCTCAGATGCGACTGCAGCTTTTGCAGCTTTTGCCGGACCTCATCCGGACTGCCGGCCGTAAAGGCTGCCCGCCATGGAAGCCCGGGGGTCTCCTGGTTTCCCAGGTGGGCTGCCAAATCGGTCAGCTCAGCCAAACTGATTCCTTTGACGGTTTCGGAGAGTTCACGGCATGTTGCGCTTATCTTGGATGCATTGTCGCCGCTGAATATGAATATTTCATCCTCCTGCGCCGAAACCATCAGGGCCCGTTCATCGAGGGCCGGTTCAAGTCGCCGCCGGGGCGGGTCGGCCGAGGCGATCGTGACATGGCAATTAATGCCGCCAAATCCCATGGCCGAAATACCGGCCCTTAAAGTTTGGGTCGGTTCATGGCGGATGCCGTGCTGGATGGGATAAAGCCCTGATGCCGTTTCTTCAAAAGTCGAATTCGGATAACGGCACCCTGCTGTTGGGGGTGATATGCGACGATTGACCGCCATCACCGCCTTGATGAAGCCACCGACGCCGCTGGCGGCCTTGGTGTGGCCCATGATCGATTTCAACGAGGATATACCACAAAACCGCAGGGCGTTGCCTTGCGGTTGCGGACTGTCGTCAAAGGCAGCGGCAATGGCCTCCAGCTCGATGCGGTCACCGACCGCGGTGCCGGTGCCGTGGCCCTCGATAAAGTTCAGGTCATGAATGCCGTAGCCGGCTTTGGTGTAGGCTCTTTCCAGTGCAAGAGCTTGTCCGGGGACACTGGGCGCGGTCAGGGCGGCATGACTGCCGTCGGACGATATCCCCCACCCGTGCAAAACCGCATAGACGTAATTGCGGTCTTTAAGAGCGTCGCTGTGGCGCTTCAATACGACAAAACCGCAGCCTTCGCCGGGAATAAAACCGGAACCGCGACGGTCGTAAACGGTCATTTCCCCCGCCGCCAGAGCTTTGGTTTTCGAAAAACCAATCAGTTCGAAAGGGTCCAGGCTGATGTCGACACCGCCCGCCAGGGCCAAATCCAGATCAGCGTTGGCCAATCCGGCGGCCGCCGTTGTGATCGCGAGCAGCGAGGAGGAACATGCCCCGTCAACCGTATATCCCCCCCCATCAGCATTTAAAAAGTTGCAGATGCGACCTGCAATGGTATTGGAAAGTCCACCGGCCAGGGTGTCTTCGTTGACGGCTGGAAATACCGACTTGTAATTGGCTTCCAGAACATCTTCCAGCCGGCGGATTTCTGTGGCCGGCATTTCACATTGTTGAGCGGCGGCTAGAAATACTTTGCGGACAAACGGCCACCTGAGTCGCAGGCTGTTGGAGCGGCTTTGTTCGCCGGTCAGGCTGTTTCCAACGATCACTCCCGTTCTTCGGCCGGGGAAATTTCCGGCGCTGATTTCGGCGTCGGCGATGGCCCCCAGGGCCGTCTCCAGAGCGAGCCAGTGGACGATATCCGTTGCCTCATATGTTGATTTGGGAATACGCTTGGCCGACCAATCAAATTCGAATCCATCGATGAGGGCGGCCTGGCGGGCATAGGCTTTATCCGTCATGGCGATGTCTTCATGAAAATACTCGGCTAAAGGCAGTCGGCAGTCGGGAAAGCGCCGGAACTGGCGACGGCGGCTGAGAATATTTTCCCACAATTGCCGGGGGGAACGGGATCCCGGATAGCAGCATCCCAATCCAACTACAGCAATCGGGATCGAAGTGGATTTCCTGTTCAATTGATTCCCTCCCAGAACCTCAAATTACATGTGACACCATTTTGTGGCGCTACGGGTGAATTAATGATATATATCGCGAAGCACAATCAGCTGCCATACGTCGGATGGCCTGATCATAAAGTTGGGTTGGAAAACCGGCAAGATCTTAGATACACCGCGTTGGCCGCTAAAATACCGAGAGTATTGTTAACATGTAGCGGGATCACATTCAAGTTCAAACGAAATAAATAATAAAAAATTCAGATATTTAGTAAATTTTATTTGCCGGCTAAATTTATAAGATTCCCTTAATCCAAAAAATAAACTGAATTTATTTCAGACAGAAAGCGTTCTATAAGTTAGAGCGGCCCCGGACCTATCATAAAAACCGGCAGGATCCCGGTTAAAGATTTCGGATAAAACCGTCAATCTTTTAACTGTGTAACCAACCAGGGGGCGTCTTATACTTCCAATAGTGATAACCTGTCGTAATTGCAATTTATTATTTTTCAGGTCGGTTCTAAAAAAAGGCATAAATTTTGCTTGTAATGAATGTGAATAAATGTTTACTTAATTATAGCATACTGTTGAATTTAATCAGTCTTAATTTCAAGTTTCAGCGGAATTTCCATAGCTGATGAATCAAAAATCATTCAAAAATAAGATAGTGACAAGGCGCCAGCATAGACCAAACGGCGTCAAGCTGGAGATCAATCCGCTCACTCTCTCTTTTCGTGATGATCAGGCTGGTCTTGAAAAGCTTTTCCTGTCAAATTATTTTACTACAAATCTCAGGCACTCAAGACTATGCCATATATTTACAATTGTCTTATACGGTCTTAGCGGTATATTGGAATTGGTTCTATTTCCGGATTCAAAAGCGGCAGTTTGGACAATCCGCTACGGAATCGTAATCCCAATATTTATGATCGGCCTGCCGTTTTCCTATTCGTCCTATTACGCTAAAATTTGGCAATTAATTCAGGCCTTTTACATACTGGCAACCGGTAGCAGTTTTACAATGATGATAATTGTAGGGCCGAAACCCACTGTTTTTTCCTACTATGTGGGAGTGATCATTTGTATGATCTTTGGCTATAGAGCCTGCGCTTCGATGCCCTTAGTTATGCTCTCAACGATACGCTTATAATTGCCGCTTTTCGGCTCGCTTTTATTGGTGAGGCTCAAAATCGCTTTTTGCAACAAAGAAAATTTCTCATTCGCCAAATCCGGTTTTTGTTCTCTGATTATCTTTTGGCATTTCCATATTAAAAATTCTTTGACCTTCACCCTTGTTTCCCGAATTTTTAAACCTTTATAAAGCTGATGATCTGCTTCAAAATCTTGCTCTGAATGCATATTCCGGTGATATCGACCGGGTAAACCGGAGGAAGTCGTCCGCCTGTTCCGGAGCAAGCCGTCCACTCAAACCGGAGCAAAGCGGCCACTGGTCGGAGCGAAGCGACGCTGGTTTTAATTGT
>Ga0209150_1000211_pt1 | contig 21680 bp, 9 predicted proteins | sample WorMetTyACAVOLI3_FD_187424 | JGI IMG/M metagenome (GOLD analysis project Ga0209150, IMG submission 187424) | Marine gutless worms symbiont microbial communities from Max Planck institute for Marine Microbiology, Germany - Olavius algarvensis... ... | reverse complement strand
CCAGTTTTAGGGAACTAGGCCTATAAAAGGAGTGATTTTAGTAGTACTTATATCAAAAAAAGTCAAGTAGTATTTTATCTTATCATGCTGATATAATGAGAATTTTTACGTTTATGCGTCCACTCTTTAGCTAAAATAGTCAGAGCGAAGCGATTCCACACTTCATCATTCGATATTTCTTGTTCGATATTCTGCGGTTCGATTTTAGACTTTCAAGTTTCATAAGAAAAAGAGGTGCGAATTTCTGACACCCGATCACTGAAACCTGTGGCATACATAACATCGTAAACGGTAACATCGACAATCAATTGTCTATGAGTTGTTGCTAAGCATCTAAATATTTTTGTATCAGTTCAAGCGACGGAAAGATTATGAAAACTGGATTCAACCCGTTAGTAATTTGCACCGCTGCTTTAGCCTGGCTCGTCCTGATTCCCGGCAGTGCGCTGGCTACCCAGGGTCACGGGGGGATCGAAGGCGTCTATGTTCATCAATTCGCCCATGTCTTTTTCATCGTCTCGATGGGCATTCTCATATACTGGCTGCGAGATAGAAAACTGGTGCGGCAAACCGGTTGGCGCTTTATCCAATATGCCGCTTTCTTTTTCATTCTCTGGAATATCGATACCATTATCGTGCATGCCCTGGACGACCAGTTCAGGATCATTCAAACCCAAAGCGTCGGGACCTGGCAAATTCGAATTGACGATGCCTACAGCCACAACGCCGTCAAACTGCTATACTACTTTGCCAAGCTGGACCATTTACTGTGTGTGCCGGCCCTGGTCCTGCTTTATCTGGGCTTGAAACGGCTCAAAGAAACCGACGTGGGTGATTCACGGGCAGGGTGATTCTGCGCAGTCGCGACTATCATTACTTCAGCCTCGTGTTGCTGCAAATTGATATAGTGGAATCAATGAATGACTAAAATGATATAAATTGCCTAAAATGACTAAAATTAAGGAAGCGCTGCGCTTTATCTTTTTTAATAAAATAGATAGGATACCGAAATTTTAGCTCATTATAGTTCATTTTAAATTTTAGCTCAGTTTTTGATGAAATGTACCATACTGTGAAATTCTTATCATATATTTATTTGCTAACCCTGGCGAATTTTCAATGATCCTCTCCTCCATACCTATTCGAACCGTCGATCTGCTGGGATCGGTGTTGATGATCATTTTATCATTTTTATGCCTGGGGCTGGTCCGGGAATTGCGGCGGCGCGATCGTAACAACGTCATCTGGATCTATCTGCTGCTGGTTTGTATCGGCTTCGCCAGCTTTGCGATATCGAGATCTGCCGGCCATATTCTCAAACAAATCCTGACTATAGCCGGTCGATCGGAAGTGTGGGCCTCCATTGGCCCCTTCAGCGGCGCCATTAACACCATGACGTTTATTTTCGTAGCTTCCGTGACATTATTTTTTGAAAGGGTTTGGCGAATTTACCGGCAGATCGAAACAGACAGACAAACATTGCAGTCCACGCGTGATAAGCTGCTTTATCTAAATCAGAACCTGGAAAACCTGGTTGAAGAACGAACTGAAGCGCTGGCCATTTCAGAGCATAAGTTTCGCCGGATTTTTGAAGTCTCCCAGGATATGATGCTGGTGACCCGCAAGGACGGCAGCATTGTGGAGATGAATCCGGCGGGGTTTAAAATGCTCGGTTATGATGAAAACCAGACGGTATTGTACAATAAAGTCTTCGCGGAATTTTTCGCCGATACTACCGATTGGAGTTCAATTCAGGACGCGATCCATCATTCCGGATCGGTCTCCAATCTTGAAGTGCAATTAAAGCATATTGACGACCGGCGCATCCGTTCATTGGTCAGTGCCAATCTCGACAAAGCCGTGACGGAGAAAGGAGATACCATTCATTTTCTGGTCAAAGATATTGAGCAGCGAAGGATGGTCGAGGAGCAAATCGCCCAGGCCGACAAACTGGCTTCCATCGGGCAATTATCTGCCGGCATTGCCCATGAAATCAACAATCCCATGGGAATCATTCTGGGCTACACCCAACTGCTCCTGCGCAATGAAGACCGGGAATCCGAAAAATACGCCGACTTGAAAACCATCGAGAAACATGTGCGCAACTGCAAATCCATTGTCGAAGGCCTGCTGAATTTTGCCCGTACATCCAAGCCCCGCGCAGATGTCATTCGCATCGATGAGGCGCTGGATGATGTCCTTAATTTTATTCAGCAGCACGCCGGTCTGGACAATATCGAGATAAACAAGGATTACAATCCCGCCATCCCCCAGATGCTGCTGGATGAAAAGAAGATCAAACAGGTGCTGATGAACCTGATTATGAATGCCAAGCATGCGATCGGCGATAAAGGTGGGTTGTCGCTGTCGACCTGGTTGAATACCTCCGGCCACAAGGTGATGGTCCGCATTGCGGACACCGGTTACGGCATCGAAAAAAAGAACCTGTCCCAAATTTTCGATCCTTTCTTTACCACCAAACCCACCGGAGAAGGCACCGGTTTGGGTCTTTCGGTCAGTTACGGAATCATAAAAAATCATGGCGGTGAAATTCTAGTGGAAAGTAAAGTCGGTGAAGGGTCGACGTTCACGATCGTTTTGCCGGTCATCCAGCCCGAATCAGGATTGTAAGATGACAAAAGAAATTTTAATCGTTGACGACGAAATCGATATGCTGCAGCTGCTGAAGCGCAGCCTGGAACCGGACCTGGCATGCCGAATCGAAACGGCGACTTCCGGGCAGGAAGCATTGCGGATTCTCTTCCGGAAATCATTCGACCTGGTCCTGGCAGATATAAAAATGCCGGGCATGGACGGGCTGGAGCTGCTTGAAAGGATAAAGGCGGACTATCCGGATTTGACGGTGGTCATGATGACCGCCTTCGGTGGCGTGGAAACCGCCGTGGAGGCCATGCGCAACGGCGCCTATGATTTTATTTCCAAGCCCTTTGATCATGAAACCATCCTGGTCCGTCTGGAAAAGGCCCTGGAGAGAAGCGGCTTAATCAAAGAGAACGTTCGGCTTCAAATGGAATGCCATGACCGGGACGCCTTCCAGAAGATGGTCGGCAACAGCGCCGTCATGAATCGTCTTTACCAGACCATTCAAATGGTGGCCAACACGGACCTGACGGTGTTGATTACCGGCGAATCCGGCACCGGCAAAGAGCTCGTCGCCCGCGCCGTGCACAACCTGAGCAATCGCAGCCAGAAAGCATTTGTTGCCGTGAACTGCCCGACCTTGCCTGAAAACATCCTGGAAAGTGAGCTGTTCGGCTACAAGAAGGGCGCTTTCACCCATGCGGCCCAGGACAAAATCGGTCTGTTCCAGGAAGCCCACCGCGGCTCGATTTTTCTGGATGAAATCGGAGATATCAGCCCCACCATTCAGACCAAACTGTTACGCGTGCTCCAGGAGAAAGAAATCAAGCCCCTGGGCGACACGAAGTCTATAAAAGTCGATGCCCGCATCATCGCATCGACCAATCAAAATCTGAAGGAGAAAATTAAATCCGGCGAATTCAGGGAAGATTTCTTCTATCGCTTAAACGTGCTGCCCATCAAAACACCGGCGCTCAGGGAGCATCCGGAAGATATCCCGTTGATTGCCGGCCACCTGCTGGAAAAGCATTGTGTCAAAATGAACAAGCCCTTTAAGGGGATATCCGCCGATCTCATGGAGGTGTTTATGAGCCGGGCCTGGGAAGGTAATGTGCGGGAGCTTGAAAATGCCCTGATGCAGGGTATCCTATACTCGACGGCCGACGAAATACGTCCCGGTGATGTAGACTTGAGCCGCAGCAAGCAGGCCGACTCTCAGTTAACCACGTCGTTTCAGGACCTGCCATACAAAGCGGCCAAGGAGTTGATCCTCAAAGACTTCAACCATAACTACATCAGTTTTTTGCTCCAAGCCAACAGCGGCAACGTTACCCGGGCGGCCCGGCAATGCGGACTCGAAAGACAGGCCCTGCAGCAAATAATGCGCCGTTATGAGATTAAGGCTGATGATTACAGGAAGTAATGTATTGAAGGCCTGGTTAAACGGAGCGGGTCGGGGAAAGTCGACTCGGCTGCCGAGCAGATTTCAAAAAGCGAATATCGAATATCGAACAAGGATTGATGAATTTCGAAGTAAGGTATTCTATCGAATTTTATAAATCTGAGATAGCCAGAGCGAAGCGATTCCACCCTTCATCATTCGATATTTCTTGTTCGATATTCGTTATTCGCTTTTTCAAAGTTTCTCATTCGATTTGACCGGCTGGATGTTTGGCCGGCGGAACACCTGAAACCTTCAGCATAATCTTAAATGAGGTATATTCGTATGACTAGTGAGAATAGTGCTACCAACATCAAAAAACGTCGCCTGAAAAATGCTTTGTGGGGCCTGTTTATCGGGGATGCGTTGGCAATGCCTGCGCACTGGTATTACAATACCGACAATGTTGCCAAAGATTTTGACGGCGGGATCCGCGGTTACGCCGATGCGCCCCATCCCCATCCTGAAAGTTTTATGGTGGGCATGGGATATCATCCGGATGTCACCGTTGCTCAGGGGCTGGAGCGGCCCTATGATATTTTGCATGAGCATGCGCAGTTTTACCACACCAGCTACAGTGCCCTGCAAATTCGCAGCACGGAAAGGGAAAGCGAGCACGGCAACCCCGTGCCGCAGATAGATGACCGGTATCACTACCACCACGGCCTAAAAGCCGGCGACAACACGCTGGCCGCCCACCTCGTGCGGGTGTTGATGCGATCGATAATCAACGGCGGCCGCTACGATCCGCACGCTTTTCTGACTGATTTCGTCGAATATTTGACCACTCCGGGCTGCAACCGGGACCCTTATTGTGAAATATATATCCGCCGCTGGTTCGAAAACTACTCCCGCGGCCTGCCGCCCCATGCCTGCGCCGAACTCCAGCGCCAGGTGTGGTCCATCGGCTCCCACGGCGGCCTGATGCGCCCGCTGGTGTTGTCGGCAATTGCGGATAGCGCCTACCAGGCGCTGGGCCTTGGAATCGAGCATCAGAACCTGACCCACCGTTCGGAAAATGTGGCCGCTTCGCTCGGTGTACTGGTGCCGCTCTTAAACGCCCTGCTGAGCGGCGCCGAACCGCTCCAGGCCATCGCCGCCCATGGGCATCTGGTCCGCGTCCCGCGTGTCACCGGAGATGAGCTGTTTGCCGCCTACCGTGATCATCAGGGGCCCGGCAACATACCTGCCCGCCAAATGTGGCAATATCACACCCACCTGCGTGACGCCCCGTTTGAAGTGGATCAGCTTGCGCGGCAGCAGGCGGAACCGGATGTCATCAACCATTTGTTTGCCACGGCCTGCTATCCCGAACATGGGCTGCCCCTGCTCTTATATTTTGCCCAAAACCACCAGGTCGATGTTGAAGCGACCCTGCTGGCCAATGCCAATGCCGGCGGCGACAATGTTCACCGCGGTATGGTTCTGGGATTGGTGGTCGGGGCGGCCAACGACGAACTGCCGCAGCACCTTAAGACCGGGTTGACTGCATTTGACGAACTGCAAGGGGAAATTGATGATTTTGCCGATATTGCTTTGAGCGGCAAGGCTATCTGAAGATTGATAATTTAATGAAGGGGCTGATTGAAGGTTTCCCCGCTTACGCTCCGCTCCAGACGGGATCGTAGACAGGTGTCAGTGTTCAGGTGTCAGGATCTAGCACCTTAACTTCCTGACACCGGAACGGTTATTAATCAGAAAACATATCGGGTTACCTGGAAGCCTCCGGCCCCTGCTGCAGCTGCCTGTCGATCATTTCACGAATCCCCCATTGATTTTTATGGGAGATTATTCGTCTATAGTTTCACCGAAACAAATATGCTCGGAGCGTATTGCAGGTAATTGGGCGCGGGTGAGTGAACGGGTGGGTATTATCTTTGACGTTTATCAGGTGGGCAGAGTTATATCGATAAGCCTTTCGCAAAGGAGGTGATATCACTGGGCAGAGACTGTATTTCTCAGATTGATTCAGATAATCGCTTAAGCGAATAAATCCCTTTCAGGCCTTTGATCGATTCGGGCTTTTTCTCATGCTTCGATTTAAGAAGCGTCTTAAACCGCTGGTAGTGGGTAGATACAAATTCCTTTGATCCGATGATCCCCGAATCCGTAAAATAGCGCGTCCGATATTTGAAACGATCGCCCCAAAAATACCCCCGCCGGTAGTGACGCCGGTTATAAAACCGCGCAAAATTAACTTTAATCTCCCGCATAAACTCTGAAAGGCTGAACAGCTTCATTCGCAACGACGGCACCAGGCCGTCAGCGAGAATGCGCTCATCACCATAAAAATCTGTATAGCGTTTTAAAATTTGCTCATCGCTAAATTCGTTTTCTGGCACGGGGTGTCGCAGAGACTTCGTTGGAATTCAGTGATTCAGTGCCATTGGTTACAGACCGCACCACATAATAGTACGTTACATCATTTATTAAGCCCAAGTCCGCATACACGGCATAATCCGTGATGTGATTTGCGGCGATCAATTCATAGGGTCCGCCTTCGCTAGTGCTGCGATACACATTGTACCCATCGGCATCGGCCACAGGCGTCCATACGATGTCAACCTTTCTGAACTTGGCCCGCGCAGTTAGGTTGAAAATCGTTTGTGTTGCAACCGAATTTACCGTAATGTTTGCTTGATCGCTGCCGCTATCACCATCTTTATCAGTTACCGTGACGGTGATCGCGTAAGTACCTGCAGTGCTGTAGCTATAACTGGCCGACGCTGTGCCCGAACCATTGCTTTGCGTAACGTCAGCGCTGCGGAATTCGCCATCACCCCAGTCAACAACCGCAGTATGCGTATCCAGTACTCCCTGGTCGGTAAAGACAGCATCAATAGTTAATGTTTCAGCCACCGAAACTTCTTGATCCGTTACCGCATCTACCGCAGGTGCTGCATTGATGACGGTCACGAGAATCGTATCATCAGTCGCCAGACCCCGGTGGTCCTGTACGGCAACGACAACTTCATAGTTTCCGTTATCCAAATATTGATGTTGTGCAATGACAGAGCCGGTCCCATTCGCTTCGTCGATCGTTGCTGTGGTCTCACCGGAATCATCTCCCCATGTCACTGTAGCAGTGTGCGTGTCTGCGCTATCGAGATCGGTGAAACTCGCCTGTATCGTCACAACGTCGCCTTCCACCGCTACCTGATCCGACCCCACGACGAGTTCGGGAGGCGCGTTCGACCGAAAGATCGGTGTGCTCTCGAAAGCTGCCACAGAATCACTGTTCGAGGCTTGCACCAAGGCGCTATTTTCAATCGTGTCAACGTTGGCAGGAACAGCCTGTTCCACCGTAACAGCAAACAGCAGTGTTAATGAATCACCTGCATTGAGCGTACCAACATCGAAAACACATTCGCTCCCGGCAGTCGTGCCATTGCCACAACTCCATCCAACACTACTTTGGGCTGCATCAAATACGGTAAAACGGGGTATGGATTCGATAATCTGCGTGTTTGCTGCGCTGCGATTTCCGGTGTTGCTTGCGGTCAGTCCGTATTGAAGCTTTTCGGCAACCGATACCGTGACACCGTTGTCGGTTTTATTGAGACCCAACTGAGGAGCTGCAATCAAGCCGTCGATATCTGATGACAAATTATTTTGAGGCGTTGGGTCTTCACCGTTTAGCCCATCATCACTGACGGTTACTTCGTTGATGAGTTGTTCAGCTTCCACCGGGAGGGCATCGATAACCGTCACGGTAAAGGTTCTTTTCGCAGTTTCTCCTTGCGCCAAATCGAACACAGGCCAGGTAATGACCCCGGCGTTCTCGTTACCCTGGTCGCTGACACTGATTATGCTGACAAAATCCGGTAGGGTGTTGCTTAACGTGATTCCGGTAGCAGTCTGCTGCCCTGTATTAGTGACGGCAATTTCATAGGAAAGGGTCGATCCGGGCGAAGCCTCAGTTACACTATCACTAACGCTTACCTCAAGGTCTGGCGGTAATTTAGCGATAATTCGTTTGACACAGGCATCCATCACGTTCGGTAAAACGCTGATTGGATTGGCACGGAATTCTAAGATATTAAATATTTGGCCATCGGTTTCCGCCGCTAAACTTCCAGGATCGGGTCCGTAATCGTAGGAGGAGTTGGGTGTTTCACCGGAATTGGTAACCGTGTCATCCGGGTCCACCAAACCGATAAAAACAGCATCACGATCTTTCAAAGCGGCAACTGCTTGTTCTCGCGTGTCGGGCACTTCCGTGTAGACATCGGAATCTTCATCACTGATTAAAATAGCGCATACACCGGAATCCTCACGAAATCCCATTGCATCACTCATTGCGACGATGGTGGCATTGAATCCTGGTTCCAGGCCTCCTGAAATATCCAGCGATTCCAAGGCGTCGTTCAATTGGGTGAGATCTTTAGTAAGCACGGAGTGAATATGGCCCGGACCTTTTTCACTGAGACCAAAATGACCAAAAAATGCGCCAAAGCCCACAACACCCAGTTGCACATCCAAGGTTTGGTTCAGTTGGACACTAATGTTGGACAGGTTCTCTGTGACCTCCTGCTGATCGTTGCCCATACTGGAAGACTCATCGATGATAAAGACGATATCACCCACTGGTTTTGAGTCGAGAACGGTCAATGAGTCACTAGCATTGGAAGCGTTGTAGAGGAAGTCACCTGCAAATTGGGTGCTTAGGTTAAAATTCAGATCGTCGGGTATTGGCGTGCGAACTGAGGCAATTCCCTGGTCATTAGTTGTTGTTTGTTGGACGTTGCCATCGATATCAAAGTTGAGATCACGGCCTTCAATAATGGTGCTCCAATCGTGCAGATCGATCAATGCACTTCGCACTTGGGCATTGGTGGGATCAATTTGCAGCGCGATGTAATTGAGTACGCCACTATCGCGTTTGTTAACGGCCACTTGAATGGTGTCACTTCCCGAACCACCGTCTTTATCGGTTACAGTTAGTGTCGCGGTGTAGTTTCCAGGTAAATCGTAACTATGGTTGATGTCCGGTTTGGAACTGGTGTTGCACGCATTTATGGTAGCGGTTTGACCATCACCAAAATCCCACTCACACACCAATGTCGCGGTGTCCGTGGAACCGGGATCATAGGTTGCACCGTCAAGCCGAATGCTTTGTCCCCATACCGTTACATGATCCGCACCTGTTGTGCTTCGCGGTGCAACGTTATTGGCTGTTAACTGACGCGTTATACTGGATGTTAATAATTGGCTGTCCGTAACCGTCAACGTGACCGGTGTGATACCGCTGTCGCGAATTATTGCCGAGGTGTTCTGTTGAACTGAATTGCCGTAATCTGAAATCCACCAGTTCCATGTGAGCAGTTTACCATCGCTGTCCGAAGACAAATCACTGAAGTTAACCCGATCACCCTCATTGGGGATCTCCGGTGTCCAGGTAAAGTCAACGGATGGGGGCTCCAACACTCGGTAATCTTGAAAAGCTGTACTGGTTTGGCCGGCTTCGTCGGTGACGGTAAGCGCTACCGTGTAGGAACCCGGGCTTTGGTAAAGGTGAACCGGATGCTGCTCATTGGAAACTTCACCATCGCCAAACTGCCATTGCCACTCAACGATCTCACCCCTTTGATGAAAGGACATATCGTTGAATGCCACTTCGGCACCTCCCAGGCTCGTCGAATAGATTTGAAAATCACCTAATCGAATTTGGGAAGTATTGCCGTGATTATTCAGGAGGACCAGCTTCACGTATTTTGCAGACACCGGTTTAAAACGGAACCACTGGGCGGCGGCTACACGAGCCATCTGCCCCCCGAGGACTCTTACAAAGTCGCTCTCGTCTGTACCCGTGGTGGAGATATAAATGTCAAAGTCTTTTGGATTGTCATTTATCCCCGGCGCTTTGAGTTTTACCGTGTCAATGAGGTATGGAGAGCCCTCCAGCAATCGCAGCGTAATGAATTGGTTGGTCACCTGGCCGGCCGCCGTTTGCCACACCGTGTTGTCGGCGAGATCGATCGCATTGGTTTCAGACTGGTTGGTTCCGGCTCGACTTGAGTAATCCAGCACGAATGCCCCCACGCCTTCTAACCGGGCGACATTAGCGCCATCGGAAGTTAATACTCGAAACTGATTTATACGAATGCAGCAATTGCTGCCGTGATTATTTTTGGCAAGAAGCTTAATATACCGGGCCTGGATCGGAGCAAAGTTAAACTCCTGCAAGGTACCGTCATTGACTAAGCTGTCGGATACAATGGAGAAGAATTCCCCGTCATCGGGTGTCGTGTTTGATACCAGCACTTCAAATTCCCGCAGTGCTTCAGAATTCAAATCTGCCTGCAACCGTACGCGATCAAGGGTGTAACTGAGAGCTCCGCCCAATTCGATCGTGGCAAATTGATCAACCGCTTGGCCTGCTGCAGAACGCCATACCGACGTTGTCGAAGCGTCCAGCATTTGATCGGGCGACTGGGAACTGCTGCGCCGGCTGGAATAATCAAGGACTTGCGCGACAGGACCCTCACGCATTGACACGATACCGCCTTGGCGACCCCGGCTCCAGGCATCGAAATCGAACACCGATATTCCGCGACTTCCACCCCAGTTGTTGTGGATGAACAGCTGTACATATTGCGCCTGGACGGGATCAAAAAAGTATTCATGGGATCTGTTGTCTTGTGGCACCGTTCCTAAGAATACGGTGACGAAGTCGCCATTTTCGGTACCGGTCGTTGATACGCGAATGTCGAAATCCTTCATACCACTGCTGTCGCCGCGGCCGCGCAGTATGACGCGATGGATAATACTCGGCCCCACGCCTGCCAGTTGAACCTTAATCCACTGGTCTGTGTTCGCACCATTTTCGGTTCGCCAGTTGGTCCGATTTTCATTATCAATGGCACGTTCCGGAAATGGAGCACTGCATCCCGAACACTGGCTCGAGAAATCGACAATTCGGGCCCCGTTCTCCAACGATGCTGCATTGATGGCTTTACTGGGTACAAACAAAGCAACCGGCATTGGCGTCGCATCTAAAATCGTCAATTCAAGACTGCTTGTGGAAGCCAAGGTCCCATCGTTGACCGTCACGGTAATTCCACTGTAGATCCCGGCATTGTCAAAACCCGGTGCCACAGTGAGGGTCCCGGTGTTGTTTCCATTATCAGAGAAACTGGCAAAGCCGGGGAGCCCCTGCATGGTCAGGGCGACTGGATCGCCATCGGCATCTGTGCCGGTGAATGCAAGCGACGCCACATCGCCCTCATTTACACTTAGGCCCGCGGGAACGGTCACAGTCGGGACATCAGGTACCGGAACGACGTCTACCGTCACAGTCGCAGTGTCAGAGTCTCCGGTTGCGTCACTTGCAATAAAAGTAAAGCTGTCGCTGCCATTAAAGTCAGTCTCCGGCGCATAGATAATGTTGGGAGGGGTGCCGGTAATGTCACCATGGCTGGGTGGCGCGTCAATTCGATAGCTGATGGGATCCCCATCGGGATCTACAGCGCTCAGCACAATCTCCACGCTTTCGTCTTCGTTGCTTGATACGATTTGAGAATCAGCGATGGGTGGACCAGAAAAGTCAATCACTTGTATGACAAAGGACTGTGAGGCGCTGAAATTACCATCGAACAGGGTGATCTCGAAAGGACCAAAATCACCGGCATCATTGAAACCAGGTGACAATACCAGTCGGCCTTGCCCAAAGCCTCGATCTGTAAATTCGGCAAAACCGGGTAATTCGGACAGCGTAAGCGTGAGAGGATTGTTATCGGGGTCACTGCCACTGATGGTGATGTCTAACGTTGTATTTTCATCGACCACTAAGTCGCTGATCGGTTCTAGCGAAGGTGGATCGGGAACAGGATCAACCCTCAATGTCACAATCGCAAGATTTGATTCATTGGTGCCGTCACTGGCGACAAAGGTAAAACTGTCGGTGCCATTGAAGTTTTGATTCGGCATGTAGGTCATATGGGGAGCATCACCTCGAAGGGTACCATGCTCCGGTGTCTGCTGGACCGTGAATTGAAGCTGCTGCTGATTGATGTCGGTTGCCTGAAGCTGAATCGACAATGACGTATCTTCGAGCAACGTCAAGGTTTGCGACAAGGCGATGGGTGCAGCAGGTGGCGGCGTTACCGAGAGATCTAATATCGAGACCTCACCAGATTCCCAAAAACCAGCTTGCTGAGCATCGAATCCATCAATTTTGAATGATACCGAATCACCGTCGATACCGCCCTCTCGATCGGTGGTATCCGGATCGTCCCCCAGGATTTTCAAGCTGTAGACACTGAGCCCATTCTCGAATACCACAATGGTTTCAGCGACCTTGACACCCGCCACCCAGGCGCTCACCGAAGTTCCTGAAAGGGCATTTACGCTATTGACTTGTACTTGACCATAAAAAACAACGGGCAAATTCGGTGCGCCTGGCAAGGACTGAGGAGATATCAGCGCATACAATAGCGTACCTAAACAAAGATGCAGAAGTTTTGAGAATCGAGTCGTTGTCATGGTGGTATCACACTAATTGAGTATCACACATCCCAAGGTGATCATCGGTCAACCAGACTGATAATTTTGACGAACACTCCTTGGGAAATGGCTTCTTTCTGAATCTTGGCCAGGGCCGGTTTCGCTTCTGTCTGGGGCCCGGCACGGAAGGTTATGTAGAGAGCTATGGGTGCATGTTGGTATTTTCGAGCATGTCTGATAATCGCTCGTAGTTGTCCCATCTTGGTAATATTTTTCACCCGCCATTTAAGATCACCAATAAGTAAGCTCTTCTTATTCTTGCGTTTGGCGACTTCAAGCGGGGTATATTTGGAGAAAAGAAAATCAGGCCGTGTTTTGTTTCCAATTCCGATTTTAAGCCCTAATGCTTTTTGTTGTTCGACTTCTTTGCAGGAAAGACCGTTGCCTATGGGTTTGCCATTCGCGGAAATCGGTACCTCTAGGAACAGATTTACTTTTCCGTTGATCCTTTCCGTATTGGGAGCCGCCCCGCACATAAATCCTTGGACTTTGTCCTCAAAAGCTAATCCTTTCGCCCCTTTGTTTTTGGAGATATCGATGTTGTCCAAGGGTAATATGGTACCGGTCATAGCGCCCAAGAAAGAAAACAACAAGCGGTTCAGCGCTTCACTTACAATTTCGTCCCGAATGTGACGGATTAGCAGTCTGAATCCCGTTCGCGCAGCATTAGCCACCAAAGATCGCGATGTGATGCTGGTATTGATAGAAATCAGAGTGAAAAAGCCCGAGGGGTCTTTGAAGACATAGGGGTTCGCATTGGCAAACATGTAGGGATGTAAACTCTCAGGTTCAAATAAATCCGGGTCAGCCGCATCCCTTGAAAGAAAGAGACCGATGGCTGGATCGTATTCACGGGCACGAAAATGATACAAACCGGTAGCTTGCTCGAGCCAGGCGCCATGAAAACGAAAATCGCCACCCATGGATGTCGGCGGCGTCGTGGCGGGGCCACTAGCGCTCAGCACGTTTCCAAAACCATCGTAGTCAAAACGCGCAACAACCGATGCATTCGAATCGACCAAAGCGATGATGGAATCCATACTGTCGGCCAAATAATACACCAACCCCTCAGAGCCGAATCGCATGAAGGGAGCATTGTGTGCGTACACGAATCCGGCATTTAGGGCGCCGTTGTCGTCGTATATGAGATGCACCGAATCCAAGCCATCACCCTCGGCAGGGGCAATCATAAAGTTACGCTGATTCCCGGCCGTAACAGCCTGGGTACGATGACCCATTGCATTGAGCTGGTAACTGATGCTGATTCCTGAATCAGACTCGGCACTGACTAGTTGATCCAGGGGATTGTATTGCAAAGTCCATTGGCTGCCGTCGCGGGAAAAGTTGCTCAACCGGCCATCCGCATCGTAGTTAAACAGTTCATTGTAAGCACCCGTTGTGGCATCAAGCTGATAACCTGAGGTGTGCTCATAATTCGTTACGGCATTGTCAACAGATCGAGTCAAGCGTTTGCCAGACTCATCATAGCTGTACGTAATAGAAGTTCGTAACACATCATTCGCATTGAAGTAGTTCGCAGCAATCACTCGGAGCGCATTATCGTAGAGAATTTCAACATAGCTGCCATCGCCGTAACTGATTTGCATTGGTTCTCCGCTCACCCTGCGGGAAATCGTTTGCGAGGCCAGCACGTTCCCCAGACTATCACTATGCACAATCCGCGTTGTCATATCAAGGGTGTCATAACTGTATTGGGAGACAATCCCATTGGGCAGTGTGCGTGACAGCAGACGATTCACCTCGTTGTAGGTGAACGTTGTTTCACCACCTAGCGGGTCGACAACGCTTACCAAATTCCCTACTGCATCATATTCATAACTCGTGGTGTGTTCGGTGCCGTCTGGCAGCAGGGTAGTGATTTCAATGACCCGTCCAAGAACGTCGCGCTGGTAATCAATCCTACTACCATCCGGATACTTAATGGAGACCAGTAAACCCGCCATGTTATATTCGTAGTCAATGGTTCCCGTATTATCGATTGTTTGAACCACCAAGCCTTCAGCATTGCGCACAAATTCGACACTTTCACCGCTTTGGAAACTGCGACCAATTTGCTGCCCCAAGGCGTCGTGCCGGTAATTGATGGAATCGCCACTGGGGAGAAGTTCAGACACCACTTGATTCGTGCCGTCATAACCAAAACGTCGTACCGTGCCGTCCGCGTACTCGACTGCCGTTACATTTCCAACCGTGTCGTAACTGTAGGAGCGCATTTCACCAGTGGGGCCGGCGACACCGGTCAGGGATTGATCCTGATAGCTGTAACTGCTCTGATTTCCAGCAAGATCACTGGCTTTGCTCAGTCGCCCGAATTCATCATACTCAAATGTTCGCTGGCGGCCGGCTTCATCCGTGATACGCGTTGGGAATTCTCCGGCATCCAACAGCGGGCTGGTAAACAGATACTCAAATATTTGCGAACTTCCGTCGGCGTTGATTAATTCTTCTGGCAATCCGTATCCGGACTCGACCACCCGAGTAGTTCGACCTAATGGATCGATCGCAACGAACTCTGCCGGTGAATAGGTGAAGGACCAAGTGTTGCCTATAGCGTTAGTCATGGATTTTAGATCGCCATTCGGATAGTGACTAAAACTGGTGATGTTTCCTAACGCATCGGTTTGCGAGATCATTCTACCTGCCTCGTCGTACGCCATCCTTAACTCGGTGTCTCCTTCGGTCACCACAGTCAGGCGGCCCGCCGCATCATAGCCGTACCGCGTCGTCACGCCCAAGGCGTCTGTTTGGGAAATCATACGCCCAGTTGGATCGTATTCGAAATCTATTTCAGTGCCATCAGCTCGAATGAACCCGGCTAATCGACCAGTAGCCGTTTCTTTACGAACAATGTCTCCGGTCACCGGGTTGCTCATCAATGTCCATTCGTTGCCATTTCCATAGCTGAAATTGACGTCTATACCATTACCAAAATCAACGTAGGTTTGCCTGCCCAGTGCATCGTTCTGATAAATAGTCATCTCATCATTTTCATCGCGATAGGTCTTCAGCTCATTGCGCGCGTCGTAAGTGAACCTGCTGGTATTGCCGAATTGATCGGTACTGGTGATCGCGTTGCCGTAGGTGTCATAGGTATACTCTTCGACACCGAATCGATCGATAACCTCAGTAATATAGCCTTGATTGTCGGCAGCAAAACTTGTTACCGGGGATCCATCGTCATCAAACAGATCGATTAAATTACCGAAAGGGTCGTATTCATACCTGTACTCGGCACCGCTAGGCAGTGTTACCGAGGTTAGTTGACCTCGACTGTTATAACTGTAACTGGTTGTAAAATCGGCGGCAGCAGCGTTGGCCTCGTGCGCCTCGGTTACGGAAAGCAAGTTTCCACGGTTGTTATAACTGGCGCTGGTGACGTTACCCAGAGGATCCGTTTCCTGGATCACGTTGTCATTGGCATCGTAAATATATTCAGTGGTATTACCGAGGGGATCGGTTTTGGAAAGAATGTTACCGCGATCGTCATAAGTAAATTGAGTAGGATTACCCAAGGCATTGAACACTGTTTGGGTACGGTCATTCAAATCATGGCCGGTTTCTATGCATTGTCCGTCAGCATCACAGGATCCGGTCATCCGACCTGCAACATCATAGCTAAACGAAGTGGTTTCCGCGCCGTCCGGTGCAATTATTTTTACTAAATGATGAGGAATACTGTTGGAATATTCAAATCGAGTGGCACGCCCTAACTGATCCGTAACAGTGACCAAGTCGCCCTTGTTATCATAGCCATACCTGACAGTGTTTCCCATTGGATCAACTATAAAAGCGATTCTATTTTGGTTATCACGTTGGAAGAAAACCGATTGGCCATTGGAATGGAATATACCGTTATCAGTAAAACTGACCGTATTATCATTGAGATCTGTGATAGCGCGGATTCCATTATTCAAAGTCAAATCAATTTTCAGACCTCGCGGCGTCGTCAGGCGAACTGCCTTGGGTTCATAGAGGTCTTCCGTGGTAAAATCTTGTAGTCGGTTGGAGCCAAAGGGCCAGAACACATCGCTACTGCCGAGTATGTCGAGACTAGCGCCTGCTAAACCGCCGACTTGTTCGAAGGCGGCAATACCGAGACACCCTCCCGCCGCCAAGCTTCCCGCGCCAAACATAGTGACATTAAATCGAAACCGATAACTTTCGATGTCTGAAATTTGGATTACCGTAAAGTGATGTTTCGTCTCGGTCTCAATACTGCATGGTACCTGCAGTCCTGACGCCGAAGATTCAATTATCCAACCGTCACCCGGTTTGATATTATTGCGATAAGTGCCCTGCTTGACATTCAGCTTCCAGCCATAGCCAAAATCGCCTTGAGACTTATCGCGGCTGTCGTAGTTCCGGATCAATCGGATCGGTAACCCTGAAATGGGCACAACCATATCATTAAACGACAGTTTGACGGGTCCGAGCTTTAATTGCCCATCAATAACAATACGTGTTACCAGTTGTGCTGTTTGACCATATATATCGGTAGCCTCTAACTGCACCTCATACAAACCATTAATAAGCAATGTAGGATCTAAGGTGGCGAGAATCTGGTTAGAAACAGACGTGTCGCCTTGATTGAATTCAATGAACTCCGGTGTATCCTTCAAACGATACTTCAGCGACCACTGCGCTATTGTTGAGGAATTAATATCGGCAGAAATCTCAAACGGGCTGGTAATTTCCTGTCCTTCCAAGAGATTGACATTTTCGATGGACGGTCCGGCACCGATCTCGTCAAAGGCCAAAGATGCGCTTTGGGTTGCCAAGACCCAATAACCGCGGCCAGGCGCCATGTGAGATAGATCATTAACCCAGGCTGGGGCATTGGGATCATTGATGAGCCATGGGTGGTTTTGCGCCGGGTCATAACCAAAAACCCTGGTGTAGCTGCCTGCAATCCCGTTCAAAGCGCCTGCAACAGGAAGGGTGTGTTGCTTTGGATACCCTATTAAGTTCCAGCCTGGACAAAGTTCCACAGAACTGCTTAAGGGTATTTCGCCTGCAATCGATAATACGATCGTGTCATTCACATAGATCCAATACCCTCGGGCAGGACTGATCTCAGTCAACGTACTGTTCGCTGGATCGTTAGGAAAAAAAACCTGTACCGAATCAGAGGTGGCACAATTATCTACAGCGACCACCATTTCGACTCGATCCAAAACTGGACTGAATACTGAATCCGGGCCGGAATCTGCCAGCTGTTCCGGGATCGATATCAAATTCCAACCAGGGTATAGGGGTATTTGGGAAGCCGGCGCTCGGGCTGGCACGATCAAAAGAAATAGCAGCGCGAACAAAGTAGATGCGAATACACAACTCCGCAGCGCCATACCACGGTAGCAGTCACGTATTAATCGGTTCATTTCCATCGCGTTGTCTTTTTGAGTTGAAGGATCAGAGTCTTGCAGCCCTTGCCAATCCGATTAGCTTGAGAATGCTCAAATTTATCGAATAGGCACGATTCCCGAGGTGTTTTTACCGCTTACGCCTTTTCCTGATTCCTGCCAGCACGACGAGGCCGGTACCCATGAGTACCATAGTGGCGGGTTCAGGAATCGGTTCAATATCTTGGAAAGTATTTAAACTGCTGGTGAAATAAATTGAAGCGCCACTATCCGGATCGTTGTGAGTAAGAAAAAATCCAGCATCCGGCATAATCTCACTGAGACTGAAAGTGATCTGGCCGGTGGTATTGACAGCAAGGATGAAATCCCAACCCATTGCCATGGAGACGTCGTCAGGAAACAGTGTGTCGCCAAAAACGCTCCTGCCAATATCATTGTCCAGTGTGTTGTTCCGGAAATTCGTGAAAATATCGCCATTGGTATATCCAGGCTCATCGATCTCCCACGACTGCCCAAACGCTTCAGGGCCACTGGCGGCCCCGATTTCGTTAAAAAAAGTATTGGTACCCTCGTCGATCTCGTGATCTAAAAATACAGCAACGCTGTGTGCGCCGGAGCCCGAAATACTGACCTCTAATGTTCCAAGGCCGGAAGTGGGATCAAAGCCGCCGGCATCTACTTCACTTGGAAACGGATCGCCTAAAAATGAGTCATAAAGTGCGCCGTCAATCTGTAAGGCCCACGAAACCAAATCAATGACTGTTGCTCTAGCCGGGTTGCAAAAAAAGACCGTGATTACAATAAAAATTCCAAAACATCTTCCAATCATCTTACTTCTCCTAGCCAATGCAATCGTTATAGTCGATTTAAGTTTGTTTGAACTGTCATCCAGAAATAAGTTGTAAGATATACCTCTCACATACGGGGCAGGTTTGGTCGCTCTGATTGAATAAAACTGCAGCGTAGCAGTGCCACTTTAAGGATTTTGCGAATGAAGAGCGGTCAGAGGTGGCCTGAAGATATGATGAAAGATGTCCAAGCTATTCTTGAATGACTCCCAAGCGGATAACCAAATGCAAATTGATCAAGCGCTTACCGGTTAGAGAGCTGAAATCAGCAAAAGTTCACTTATTGAGTGATAACATCACCCCTCTCCTCTCACATCAGTATTATACGCATGCCAGAAAAGCTGCAATATTTTGTAAAGATAACACATTGTGGTATTTATGTCAAAAACGATTAGGGGCGTCACAATCATCCCCACTCCCAGCACTGTGCATACGCGTTGGGTAGCAGGTAATCAAATCAAAAGGACTATTTCCGAGAGGAGGGTTGGTGACAAGGTTTCACTTTCAGAACCAGTCAATTTGCGATGCTAGATTACACTCTATATGAACCATTTGGAGTCGAACCATTTGACACTTGACATTCTTGATCGACAATGTAGTGGCGGGGTTTATCTCCGCCTAAACGGCGAATACCGCCGTTGTCCAGCAATGAATCGGCCAAGCGAGTATAGCCGTGATAGTCGCGAAACTCTTGGCGGGGATAAACCCCGCAACAACAATGCCCCAGTTCGACCTTGCTTGCGTTATCGAATTTATGCCATAGGATTAGGGCTGTACTTTTATAGTTCAAGTCAGCTTTATTAAGTCTTTAGGCTGTCGGCATAGGAGATTTCCAAGTGAAACAATTATCCGGTTTCAGGAATCAAGAATCCAATAATCGGGGAATCAGAATAATCTGGTTGGTGATTGGAGTACTGATCGTGGCCGTGGGAGCAAATGCCTGGGCCGCAGCACGGATTGTGGTTGCTCCGCTTGCATCAGGTTTCCGATACCCGGTTGACATTAATCATGCCGGAGACGGATCAGGCCGATTGTTTGTCATTGAGCAGGAAGGTCGTATCAAAATTATCAGAAACAGCACCGTGGAAAACACACCGTTTCTGGACATTATTAACCGGGTGGAGTGTTGCGGTGAACAGGGACTGTTGGGTGTCGCTTTTCATCCTGATTATAAAAGCAATGGTTATTTTTATGTTAATTACACCAGTAAGCAACGCGCGGGTGTGGCGCAAACAGGGGATACGATTATTGCCCGCTACAAGGTGACGCCTGGGGATCCCGATCTGGCCGATCCGGACAGTGAATCGATCATATTGGTCATCTCCCAGCCTTTTTCAAATCACAACGCCGGCAAACTGCTTTTCAGCCCGATTGACGACTATCTCTACATCCCGTTGGGAGATGGCGGCAGCGGTGGAGATCCCGGCAATCGAGCCCAGGATCCACAAACCCTGCTGGGCAAAGTGCTGCGCATTGATGTTGATTCCGCAACACCCTATAGCATTCCGCCTGATAACCCCTTTTTCGATTCGACTGAAGCGCTGGAAGAAATTTGGGCACTGGGTTTAAGAAACCCGTGGCGTTTCAGCTTTGATCGTCAAACCGGTGACATTTACATCGGCGATGTAGGGCAGGCTGACTGGGAAGAAATAGATTTTCAGACGGCTGAAAATTCCGGAGGGGTAAACTATGGCTGGCGTTGTCGTGAGGGATCTGCCGATTTTAATTTTTCTACTGAATGTGGCAAATCAGATTTGACTGATCCCATTGCCGAATATGATCATGATCAAGGGTATTCGGTGACAGGCGGTTTTGTTTATCGCGGCAGCAAATATCCGGCCTTTTTCGGTCAATATTTTTATGCAGATTACGGAACCGGCCGAATCTGGTCCATATACAATCTTGGACCGAATGCCTGGTCGACTCCTGATTTGGAACTCGATACCAGTTTTAAGATCAGTACCTTTGGTGAAGATGAAAGCGGAGAACTCTACTTTGCCCACCGCTCCCCAAGCAGCGGGACCATTTATCATATCATCGATGTTTGCGAAGGGGACACAGATGTTGACGGTGATGTGGATGGCTTCGATATGGCCGATATTGCGGTAGATTTTGTTCCAACAGCTTGCAACGGGGATTGCCCGAATGATCTAAATGATGATGACGTGGTGGACAACAAAGATATAGAAATGCTGGCAGATGATTTCGGGCGTACCGATTGCCCCTCTCTGTGAGAATAAAATGAATAATTGTTATACCATTTGCCTAACCTTGAGGCCTTGAGGGGTCGGACCAAGGTAGAACGTTGACAATTACGGCATGAGTTTAAAAACAAGGCCGTTATTTGGCCTTTGAATGGCCATTTACCGTCAAAAAGATGCATTTAAGGGAAAAGGCAAATGGGTCCATATCCATTGGTTGGCTTTTCCTTAAACCGCCTTATTTGGCGTCGAAAACATCCTTTAAGCCTCGAAAACGGGGTTATTTTTAGCATAGATCTTAAATTTCCCGGCGTTCGCCGTGGTTCGACCCCAGTTCGTTTAAGGACACCAATGAAGGTTTTCCGCCGCAGGCAGCTCAGTGTTCAGCGCCGCCGCCGGCCTCAAAAAACGGCTGGTCAAATCGAAAAAGAAGCAAATGTACAGGCGAAAATCGAACACTGAACGTCCAACATCGAACATCGAATAATGTATTCTGTCTATTTAAAACGACCGAGCGACGTGTCGGGTCGTAGCCGAAGGCGTAGCCTGAAGCGAATCCATCATTATTCATTATTCAATAGAGTGGACGCATAAACGTAAAAATTCTCATTATATCAGCATGATAAGATAAAATACTACTTGACTTTTTTTGATATAAGTACTACTAAAATCACTCCTTTTATAGGCCTAGTTCCCTAAAACT
>Ga0209150_1000205_pt1 | contig 22089 bp, 22 predicted proteins | sample WorMetTyACAVOLI3_FD_187424 | JGI IMG/M metagenome (GOLD analysis project Ga0209150, IMG submission 187424) | Marine gutless worms symbiont microbial communities from Max Planck institute for Marine Microbiology, Germany - Olavius algarvensis... ... | reverse complement strand
ATGGCAACTTACAGACACTGATCTGTGTCCTTGTGGCGAGACCCAGACGATGTCTCACATTGTCGAATCCTGTCCCCTGACAAAACTGAATGGCGGCTTATCTCGGCTACACTCTGCGGATGAGGATGCTGTTTCGTGGCTGACCAATTATGGTAAATGACACGCATACGAGAAGAAGAAGAAGTGCTACGACACTGTTGGTTGGGTCATGTGACCCGTAAAATCGTCTCCGAAATGACCTATAATGTGTCGAGTGGGATGTTAAATACTACTATACCTATACCATGCTGATTAACATTCTCACCAAGACTGAAGTTTATCCAGCTGCTTGCTCTCTGGTGTTGAACTGGTGACTACGTTTGACGTTTTGACTTCAAGTTATTACCATGCGTTACCTTAGATTGCGCTAACTTTTATACCAACTTTGTATTTTGTGGATTTGTGTTTAGCACATTTTGTGGCTGATGGCACTCGAGTCTGCGAGTTCCACTTCTACAAAGTGTGAAGTTTTATGGACTGAATCTGATAGAGTCGATATATTTCAGATTTTGGATGATTTTAGTTTAGAGAATTAGGAGCAGCCATGACTCAGTGGGTGGTTAAGGCGATGGACTTGCACCCAGTGAACCTGGGTTCAATTCCTGCTGTCACCTGTATGAGTCATTGGTGGCACTAGGAAGAGCATCTGGCCAAAATTGTTCCTGTGCACCAGAAAAGTCCTACCTTACAGGTGGGCACGTCCAAGCCCTTGAAAGAAGGGACTAAAAGAACGTTAAAGAACTCATTTTTTCGTTTAGAGAATTACAATAGTGTAGTTTTAAGTAAACGTTGAAAATGAATGCACTGTTTATTTACCTGGATAACCCTGTTTCTTGCCAATGAGAAATTCTCTGAAGTATTTAGTCACTGTTTCTGTGTTATCTCTAGACCACCGAGTAAATTTCCGCTCTGTCTTCTTGTTCATCCTAAATTATGCAACACAGAACAATGAATGTAATTAATACTCTGCAACTAACATGCATGCTTGAGTGACCAGTATGTATTGGACCTTTTCATCTAGAGTGTGACTCAAAGTTTGCATGCAGCCAAATTAACTGCTGGCTTGATTACTGTGGCTTACTACGGTATGATGCCCCAGAGATGCAAAAAGCAAACAAACAATGAATGACTGTCTCCAGCGCTCTACCAATGTGACTAACTACTGCTATTATTATTACTATTAAATATTATTATTAATATTGCTACTATGTCTATTTTATTGTTACTACATCTATGCATCAGTGTTATTTTAGTTCAGCAATTCATTGCTATTCTAGTTTTTATTCAGTTCTCAAATAATCATTTTAGTTCTTATTCACTTCTAGTTCTCTTAGGTTTCTATCACTTTAGTTTTTATTTAGTTCTAGTTCTGGTCTTTTAAATCATTATAGTTCTTATGTAGTTCTCGTTCTCGATAAAACATTCATTTTAGTTGTCTTGGCTACTGGCATGTGCTGCAATTGGCACTCCAAATTGAGCAACGGCAGAATGGTGATTGACAGAGATGAGGCATCAGTCTGCAACATGTCTGAGTGGAGAGCAAACGGCTCAAGAATCTGAACCAGCTCTTCCAATTCGGTCCACTCACTCGCCAGAAGAGTGTTCTGGTGTCTGTGACAGCTGCATTCCGCAAGAGCAGTTGTTTCAAGAGTTCGTATGTGATGTTCCAGCGTGTTGAGCAGTCAGAACTTTTGACTCAGAAGTCACAGTCTTGCCAAATGTTGTTATCAGCTTCTCTGTTACAACCGGCGACTTCTTGATCTGGTGAACTATTCGACACGCCTTTGTCAGAATGCCACAGTACACTTATGGCATACACAGTATGGCGCAACTGCAACTGCAGCGAATTGGCTAAGCACGGCATGTGTCTGCAGAAAATATCGTAATACTCAATAGGCCTATACTACACAGCGTGATTTAATCCAGCATTGTTTACTCAATATTTACATAGACAACGTTTTGCATTTGATTTTCGTTTGGTTTGGAATCTTTATTCTCGTTTTTATTCAGTTCGCCCGTAACCTTTATAGTTCTTATTCTGTTCTCATTCTTCTGTATCTTTTTAGTTCTAATTTTCTTGAACGAATTGTTATTCTTTTTTGTTCCACCTTTGGTTCTCGTTCATGAAAATAACACTGCTATACAGTGCCTAGCGTAACAAGAAACGTAGCTGTTGCAAACAGATCGTGCGTAGCTGCACAGACCACGCCACATTTGAGGTAATTTTTTTCCAAACAAATAACATTTTCATTAATACATGTTAGATTCATTACTGAAAAGTAGTTCGTTTTTATAACGCATCAGCACAGCTTTGCTGATGCGTGGTATTTAAATGCAAATTATGTCAGTCTGGCACAGTGTCAAAACTCAAAATGGCTTAATATATGTCATCACACTTTCCTCACTACAGGTAGTCCCAGAGTTTGATTTTACCTTGCATCCTGTGAACACGTTGCTTGGTGTGAGACGAGGTCACGAGGTTGATTAATATTTACAGTATCACCAGCAGCAGCAGCGGTGTTTGTTTCTGTTGCTGTAGTGTACCTACAAATATTCACTTACCAGTAAGTTCGTTTACAGCATAATTAATAACTGAATTAGAAATTTACTGTAGACAGCCTATTTATAAGCTAAATATAATTCATAGAACATGAAAATGATGCAACTGTTGACAAACAGCATTGGAAGATAATATTTTTTCAGATATGAGTCATATTTATAACCAACAATTTTTATTCGAAAATTTACTTTTCAAAGTAGCTCATCATCACCTCATTAAATAAACTACAGCACGCTCACAGAGGAAAATTACTATACACAACTGATAAAGTATATTCACTACCCATCGGACATCTTGTTCACGTCTTGTAGATTTTTTGACAACTCGACGGAGCACGTCACCCGGAAATCACCCGATCTTATATGTGGCTGAGTTGGTACGATCTTGTGTCCTGATTCATGCATGTCGGGGTCTTCCTAGTCCAAAATGCCTCTTTAATCCATCAGGTTTATCGTGGTGAATGCCTGGCAACCACTTTGGCCCTGTCTCAGTCAATGAGATGGGACAAGGCCAAAGTGGTTGCCAGGGAGGCACAACGACAAACCAGATGGATTAAAGAAGCACTTTGGATTAGGAAGACCCGACTTGCATGAATTGGGCGCAGGATCCTATCAACTCAGCCACATATGTGATCAGGTGATTCTGGGTCACGTGCTCCGTCAAGTTATTGACAATCAACAAGACATGAACAAGATGTCCGACGGACACTGAAACGTAGTTAGTAGGTAATATATTTTATTAGTTCGTATAGTAAGAAATTTTTCTTTAATTGTTTTAACCAACTGAATGAAAGTCTTCAAGTATAGAGCACACTCAGTAGGGATGCTGACCGATGCTGTTTGAGCTTTCGACCCTGTTGCCTTGACTTTGACCATTTCACCTCAAAAGCACATCAGGAGCGAGGGACTTAAGGTGAACCTATGTACTGGCTTTGATGATCCTGTCATCAGCCACTTTTGAGCTACAGCTGCGAACAGACAGACAGATCTATTCACCCATAGTCACACCAACAGACAGACCCACATACAGACAGAGCTGACCACTATACCCCGCCCTACTACTGTTGGCGTAGGTACATACAGATATTTTTGACGATCCACGCTTCACAGCAGTATACTTGCTGTTCGTGCATCAGCATAGGCAAACTATGTAGCATATTACAAACAAATAACATTTTCATTAATACATGTTAGATTCATTACTGAAAAGTAGTTCGTTTTTATAACGCATCAGCACAGCTTTGCTGATGCGTGGTATTTAAATGCCAATTATGTCAGTCTGGCACAGTGTCAAAACTCAAAATGGCTTAATATATGTCATCACACTTTCCTCACTACAGGTAGTCCCAGAGTTTGATTTTACCTTGCATCCTGTGAACACGTTGCTTGGTGTGAGACGAGGTCACGAGGTTGATTAATATTTACAGTATCACCAGCAGCAGCAGCGGTGTTTGTTTCTGTTGCTGTAGTGTACCTACAAATATTCACTTACCAGTAAGTTCGTTTACAGCATAATTAATAACTGAATTAGAAATTTACTGTAGACAGCCTATTTATAAGCTAAATATAATTCATAGAACATGAAAATGATGCAACTGTTGACAAACAGCATTGGAAGATAATATTTTTTATCAGATATGAGTCATATTTGTAACCAACAATTTTTATTCGAAAATTTACTTTTCAAAGTAGCTCATCATCACCTCATTAAATAAAATAGACACAATTCTTTGATATATTAAAACACTGTCCACGCTTCACAACAATATACTCACTGTTCAGTGTGTTGATCTCTGTCGATCATCTGCAGCACTCGTCCAACATGTGTAATTTCTTGCTCAGCCAGAGGAGCTTGGTAGATCGTTGCATTTATGTTTGCAGAGTGCCCCATATGCTTATAGAAAGTGGTGCGCTGATTTTCTGGTACATCAAGTGCTGCGTACTTTGTTGATACGTAGTGCCGCACTCCTGTGGCTGTTAGCAGATCTGGCCTCACGACTCCAGCGCTTTTGGCAATGACATTCACTGCATGCCAGCCAAAGACATGCTCGTGCGATCGTACTGTCGGGAAAAGATAGTGATTGCTGGCAAGTACACTGCAATCCAGGCGAGTCAACGGGTCGCATAACTTCTGCAGGGCTGCGACTGTGTCCTTGGGGACGAGAAAGGGCACGAAGTGGTTCCCCTTTCCAGTCTGAAACATTATTTTCATGTCTCTGAAGAGTGCCTGTTCGTCAGGCGACATGTTGAGGACTCTGCTGCTGTTGAGCCAAACTCCCTGTTCGGCATCACGCCAGTTGGTTATCGTGAGTCTTGCTGGCTCCCCACCACGCCTTGCATTAAACAGCGTGAGCCGAGAGTCTGCAAGGTTTCGTAGTTCGACATATTCTGTTGTCGTCCAATGCAGATATGGATCATTTAGTAGCGCGTCGTATCGCGTGAGTGTATATTTGCGGATCAAGTTTAAATCATCGTCTGGTGGCAACTGTTCCGGTCTTCTTAATTTTGTTTCTCGGTTTTTGTTGACAGTGTAAATGGCGTCACCGAAGAGAAATGTGTAGTTCAATTTAAGCACTTGTTCGAACTTCTCAACTTCAGCGGCGCTGGTGTCGTTTTCGTTTATTAAGTGCTTAATTCTCACAAATTTAGCTAGCTTCAGCAGTAAATAATACAGGCTGATTTTTAAGCCAGCCTTCATCCTTGAAGAGTCATCACTTGTCGTTGCTTTTTGAACAGCTGTAGCCAGTGCCTGAAAATGAGTCCTGCTGAGCATATCTTTTAGCTCAATTGTCTCACTGCTGGGTGTGGTCTGTTTGAGCTGGTCCTGGAAGTGGAAGAAGAGAGAACCTATTCGCCGCATTTCGCACATTACAGACCGCTTCACCTCGGTTTTCTTGTCTTGTTTTGCCTTCAGTTTGTAGTACAACTGCTGGCCAAAGGCCAGCAGTGTTGGATCAGTACTACAAAACTGACCGACTTTGTCTTGCAAAAATTTGCTTACCACATCATTTGTGAAGTCTTCAGAGACACTCGTGGGTGTCAGTAAAACAATGGCCGGCACAGTTGCTTCACTCAACAGTGAGTCCTTCTTGGACTGACAGTTTCTCTTGTGCTTGTAGAAGAACTTGCGGTGGAAAAATCCGGAACAGTTGCCACACACCAGTAAATCTTTTGCCTTCGCCGATGATCCTCCTCGCAGTTGTCGCTCACAGTGAAGATCTGGCTCTCGCATGCCAATTTGAGCAAAGTTGCACCTTTTGATCCCTTCCCGTCTAAGCAGGTTGAAAGCCACACGCTGCCGCTTTGGTGATAATGCCATGGCCGCTTGTACTTTTGGTTCATTTTTATGAACAGTCTGCAGGTGCCTTCTTAATGTTTTCACACTGCTGTCACAATACAGACAGGGCCTCGCACGCCGCTTGCCAGCACCTAAAATAAATAACACAGCTTATTATGCTCCCGCCCCCGTAGGGGAGGGGGCATTACGCGTTACTTTTGTCTGTCTGTCTGTCTGTCATGTACATAGCGAATAACTCGAGAACTAAAAGGCATAGGAAGTCCAAAATTGGAACGGCGGTACCCCATCTCACATGCGACTTGCACATCAGTTTCAAGGTCAAAGATCAAGGTCACGAGGTTGATTAACACGACATGCGCTATATCTTCCGAACGGCAAGTCCTACGAACTTCAAACTTGGAAACTGATGGAACCCAAAGACCCGCATCACCCACATGCACCATGACCTTCAAGGTCGAAGGTCATAAGGTCACGTGATCTACCTACCTGACACCTGTCGGCCCAGAACTCGCGAACAGATAGTTGTAAAAACATCAAAATTGGCAGGAAGGTTCCCCATGACACTGCAATACCGCCCACTACTTTCAAGGTCAAAAGGTCAATGTCACAAGGTCGATTAATATTTACACACAACATGCGCCATATCTTTCGAACGGCAAGTCCTAGGAACTTCAAACTCGGTATACTGGTGGACCATTAAGACCCGCACCCCCCACAAGCGCCATCACCTCGAACGTCAAACGTCAAGGTCATAAGGTCACGTGATCTGCCTGACACCTGTCGGACCAGAACTCGAGAATGGATAGTTGTAGAAACCTCAAAATTGGTAGGAAGGTTTCCCATGACACATGCAATACCGCACACTACTTTCAAAGTAAAAAGATCAAAGGTCAATGTCACAGGCTTATTAATGTTGACACAAAATGTGCCATTATCTTCCACGTGCGCATCACAAGGAATGACTTCGGGATCAAAGGTCATGGTCACAAGGTCACGTGATCTGTCTGACACGTGTTGGCCCATAATTCGAGATCGAATAGATGTAGAAACACCAAGATTGGTAATAAAGTTCATCACGTCACGTGCCACACTGCGCACCAGTTTCAAGCTCAAAAGTTCAAAGGTCAAGGTCACCATGCCAATTAATGCTGGCATTATAACTTCCGAACGAGAAGGCCTAGGAAATCCAATCTTGGTACACAGATGGAGCACTAAGACCCGCATCACTCACAAGCACCACGACCTCAAAGGTCAAGGTCGTAAGGTCACGCCATCTTTCTGTCTAATCTGTACCTGCTGTTAGTTTGGGAAAGAAAACCTCTAGCTGCGTTATTGCACGCGGGCGGGGGAATCACCGGCCATCTTGTTATTAGTGGGTTTTGTTGCCTAAGTATAAGCTGTAGCATTTTCGCCGCGCGATGCTATGCATAAGTGTGGCTATTGCCGGCATGCGGTGTCTGTCCATCTGTCTGTCACGTTCGTGAGTTGCACCAAAACAAATAAAGATATTTTCGAAATTTTTACACCATCTGGTCACCAAGCCATTCTAGTTTTTTCATACCAAACGGGGTGGCACTATTCCGATGGGAACCCCCTAACAGCAGCGTCGAATGCAAGGGGTATGAAAAAATGACGATTTTCGACCAATATTTCGCTCTATCTCAGAAACGGTTATAGTTAGATGCGCACATGCAGCGAGACAATTTGTAAGCATCGAATTCTCTTTCCATCCACACTACATTTAGCGTGATTGCCCCAGGGGCGTCCCCACGGGATACAAAAATGTGGTAAAAATAGCGATTTTTGGACTTACGCGTTGACTTAGGCATCGTATAACTCGGAAACTATTGAATTTAGATAGGTACATGCTGCGAGAGGTTTGGCAAGCATTGAATTGTCTTTCCATCCATACAACATATTGCGTGATAATCGCATGGGCGTCTCCAGGGAAACAAAAAATGTGGGCTGCTGTAGCTGTACGTGAAAACGGCGATTTTTTGCACTTGCGGTTCGAATGACTGGGAAACTGTTGAAGATAGATGGGTACATGCTGCGACGGGTTTGGCAAGCACTGAATTGTCTTTTTATTCATGCAACGTTTTGCATGATTGCCACAGGGGCGTCCCCAGGGCAAACAAAAATGAAGGCCGAGGTACTTAAAAATGACGATTTTTTGCAATTGTGGTTCGAATAACTGGGAAACTGTTGTAGATAGACAGCTGACACCAGGCCCACCGAGAGGGCGGGGTAGCCGGGGCAAGTGCCGCGGGGCGCGGGGGTCCTAAGGCCCCCCCCTCAAAAAAATTAAGCTGTTGTGAAAAGAGGTGAAAGCAAGCAGGCAGAAATGGGGAGGTTCAAAACTGTTCATCAGACACAAGACACAACATGCCTCCAGTTACCCAGTACGTGGGATCCAAGACCTGCCACGTGGTGCTGGATGACTATCAAAAGTCGCAGACCGGACCAAAATCCGTTGAATGCAAAGAAACAAGATTATTTTAAAGGGGTTTTCTTCTGAATTATATTCCTGTACTGTATTGTGATTTTGGATTTTAGCTAAGTTTGTTTCAACTCCCCATTGAAAGTAGTTAAAAATTTTCCGTGACACTAAGTGTAGCCTATAGTAAAGTAAGCGATATTTAGTTATAAATAAGTAAATGTTATTGCCCGTTTTAATAGTAATTAAACAGCACAGTTCAATATCACCTGAAACAAAGGTTTGTTTATTAGGCTCATCCTGTACTTGCGATAATGTTTTCTCAATCAGGCAGCGTTATCGTGACAGCCCTTGACCTAAGACATGAACCAGCTGTTTGAAAAATTTGGTCCCAGTTTGCCTTTACTGTTTAAACTGCACGAAATTTGGTCATTTGATTCTAAGAAAAATCATGGAAATTGTTGCCACCAGATGTCAGATTTTAAGGCTAAAATGCACCAAATTCGACTTCGGCTGGGGTTCCGCCCCAGACCCCGCTGGGGGAGCTTACAGGGCTCCCGCAGACCCCATAGCTGGATTTAAGGGGCCTACTTCTAAGGAAAGGGGGAGGGAGAGGGAGGAGGGAATGGGGAGACGGTGAGGAGGAAGGGAAAGGGAGGGAAGGGGAGGGGAAAAGGGCGGGGATGTGTAGGGGCCCGGAAAGTGGTTTGCCCTGGGGCCCGCGATGGCTCTCGGCGGGCCTGGCTGACACAATAAATGCGCCGTATCTTCCGAACGCATAGGTCTACGAACTTCAAACTTGGTAGACGGATGGAGCCTAGATTTGCGAAAGTCACCATATTAATCCTTCTACTTAGAGCAGCCTTCAGCGACTAACCAAAATACTCAACAACACGAGGCATCGTGCGGCCTCTCTGCGATAGCTGAGCTTCTTATTGTTCCACATCAGCAGCACAGCTATGCAGAGCGTGATATTGATATGGCACATCCGTCTGTTTGTCCGTCATATGCTGATATTCTATCAAAACGCCTTAATATGCCACCATGCTTTTCTCACTGCTCATACCTCCATTATTGTAGTTTTTTGATTATTAAACACCCTTGCAAATTTCCGATGGGTCACACCATACTAGGGTGTTAAATACAGGAAGTTTTGACCAATAATTGTTATATCTCAGAAAAGATACAAGGACATAGTTACTAAAAAATGCTAATAGGAAATCATACGATGATAGAACACGTATTGCATTGTTAGCAGTGTGTTTATATAGTTGTAGTTTTTAGCTCAGTTAGATAATGTTCACGTGCAACAGACACCCACCCTCCAAAAATTGTCACGATGACGCCAGTATGCCACGTTGAAAAAAATAAACTGAATGGCATCTGGTGGGGCCCTAGGTGCAGTATATTGTTTTGAAATCTTAAAACCCAGATAAGCTTAACCCTTGACCCATATTGACCACTCAGTGACGGACGTTATAGCCAATCGAAAGCAGCACCATAGAGCGCACGTGACTTCCTATTAGTAGTAACTTCCTCCCTATGCTGTATGCCTGCCTTATCATTTTCGAATAAAATTTTGACAACACATGTGCGAAATTCGCCTTATTTCTACTTCCCGTAAAATTTTTAACCCCAAATTTGGGTTTTCTGTGTAAGGTTTCCTATTAAGAAAACATTGCGGATGTATGTGGAAAATTAAAGGTAGTTTGTAGGTGAAGCTGTCCCATTATAAAGCATTTTCACGTGGACAGTTTTCTAAGTCTGGTCGTTTTCGAGTAAAAAATTGATGTTTTTTGGGCATAATGGGGGTTAAAGTTTAATTTATATGCAAACCCCCAAAAGGCCAATCCTTGAGCTGTTAAATCCGCAAGTTTTAAGCTATTTTGCGTGAAAATTTATCAAGGAATCTGACCAGGCTAAGGTGACGAGAAAAAGTTGTATATAAAAAGTCACGAGATGTGACATTTCACCCATTTGACGAGAATTGAACGAATTTGACGAGAATCTCCAATGAACCAGTTGGCAGCAAATTTGGTGCGGTGGCATGGATCCATGAAATAAGATATATATTCTAATTTTTGTTCTGATCAGTTCAGGGCTTATGATTTTGTGGGGGGGGGAGGGTGAAATTTGGCCATTAGCAATGCGTGAACTACCGTTCTGCATTTGATACATGCTATATCCACAGTGACATTTTATTTAAGCGCTCGTACATCTATCTTCCACTGTTTATGAGCCACACTCAGAGTTCTGTTGAAAGTGCAGTTTTATACACTCTTCCAGTTCACGCCAAATTACTGATCAAATCGATGTGATTAGATGTTCCAGTGTCATAGAAATCTACCATCCATCAGAATGTGACAGACGGACACGTTTTAATGACACTTTGTACAGACTATGCCTATATATGAGTGAATAATGATAAGAAATTAAATCCAAATAATGCAAACTGAAAACAAACTTACGTGAAGTAGCCTGTAGATTGTCAGCAGAATCTGTCGTTCTGACTGGCACGTCGTCCTCATCATAGCCAACAGCTGTTTACACAACACAACAACAGAACATTAGTTGTGCATTCCAGTCATATGACCTTTTTTGCTCGACCATTAGGCATTGGATACACAGCCGTGCGTCTGACATGGTCAGTGATCATTTCATTAATCAGAGTGTTCAGAGAACTAGGCAGTGGCAAATTAGAAGAATCAAAAGTAGAAGACAAAGTTCATAGATGTCAAAAAGCTAAATTCTCTACATTTTTAGCTGACCATTAACAAACGGTCTGGCTGTTGTCTGTGTTTGTCTGTCCATCTGTGACGTGAATGCACCGTCTTACTTGAAAAATGACATCAATACTGCAAGCGGGCTACGTGCAGAGCGGTGATCGTCGGCCGGTGGCTCTGAAGGGCGTCGTCACTGAAATAATGCAGTCATAGAATAATGCAAAGTGAAAAAAAAACAAACTTACGTGAAGTAGCCTGTTGATTGTCAGCAGAATCTGTCGTTCTGACTGGCACGTCGTCCTCATCATAGCCAACAGCTGTTTACACAACACAACAACAGAACATTAGTTGTGCATTCCAGTCATATGACCTTTTTTGCTCGACCATTAGGCATTGGATACACAGCCGTGCGTCTGACATGGTCAGTGATCATTTCATTAATCAGAGTGTTCAGAGAACTAGGCAGTGGCAAATTAGAAGAATCAAAAGTAGAAGACAAAGTTCATAGATGTCAAAAAGCTAAATTCTCTACATTTTTAGCTGACCATTAACAAACGGTCTGGCTGTTGTCTGTGTTTGTCTGTCCATCTGTGACGTGAATGCACCAACGTCTTACTTGAAAAATGACATCAATACTGCAAGCGGGCCTATAGGCCACGTGCAGAGCGGTGATCGTCGGCCGATGGCTCTGAAGGGCGTCGTCACTGAAATAATGCAGTCAGAATAATGCAAAGTGAAAAAAAACAAACTTACGTGAAGTAGCCTGTTGATTGTCAGCAGTATCTGTCGTTCTGACTGGCACATCGTCCTCATCATCGCCAACAGCTGTTTACACAACACAACAACAGAACATTAGTTGTGCATTCCAGTCATATGACCTTTTATGCTCGACCACTATAGGCATAATACTTAATCCTAGTATTCAAAGAACAGTTGGTATGTGGGAAATATTCAGCTTTTGTCATATAGACTAGACATACAAATTATGCACATTGATTTTTGGGCAAGAGGTGAAATTTGTGCAGATCAATAACATAAAATAATAAATGATAGACAAAACTAGCGGTGCTCAGTGAGTGCATACCTATGCCAATGCCAGAACTAGATACCAGAACTATCTAGTTCTGGCAAAGGTGTAACGAATCCTCTGTCCATGAAGAGATTTATCCGTATTTAGCAGATGGCTTCGAATCTGTGGAGTTTTCAGGTTTAACTAGAAAAGCTACTAAAGCCCCTGTATAAAGTTACTGCATATGCTTCAAACTTTTTGAGATATCATATTGACAAGCAAACAGAGAAGCTCCTGTGAAAACATAACCTTTGTGGCAGAGGTAACGAAAGCAATATTAACCTCACCATGAAAAGTCATTTCACGTCACACAGACTTTTCTGGGTTGTGTCTTAATTTCAAAGAAGGACATCATAATTTGCAAGTTATGTGCCTAACCACACAACTTTGCTTTACATCAGCCTTAGGAGGTGCATCGTGTTGTCAAATGTCACTTGGTTTCTGAATCACGGTGGAACTTATTGCTAATTTATACTTAGTTTCAAACCAGTCAAAACTGTACTACCTGCTACAGTGCTGAGCTGCTCGTTGACGTGTTCTCCAACGAAATCTAAAAACGTTGGTGTTACCGATGATGAGGCTGACGGCACAACCAGTTGAAGGTGACCGTTTTCGACAGTGCCGAATACAAATTGCTTGGTATGGTCTTGGCGCCACTGCCGAATTAACTCAAAGACAATAGAGTCCACCGGCTCACTCAAGTGCACTGGTGTTAAGTCGATGAACGCTATCTACAAAGCAGTAATTACGTAGCTTGTTAATAAGTCTATTAAACAAATAAGTCGACTAAAAATAACACAACATCAAGTAATATTATTTTTAATCTGCTTCACCAGGTGAAGTTTTAAACAGGTATTCAAAATGCAGTCAGAGACTTTATTGCACAAGTAGCTCAGCAGCCGAGGAAACGCGCAGTGCCCTGTACGTTTAAGGCCTGTGGCAGCTTCAGAAAAAAATGTGGATGATTACTACAAAACGTGAATTTCTATTAATGATCCATAAGTGATTTATACATGCGACGCACATATGTGCATAGCGCCTATATGCCATCATGCAGATGTCCGTCTGTCTGTCACACTATTGTGTCAAAACGGAGAGGCCTATCGTAATGAAATCTTAACTGGCAGAAAGACCAGTGATGAGCGTGATAGGTCTGGTCCAGTCCAGTATTGATACATTGCACGACTGTAAAGTAAAATAAGAGCACAGGCAGGTATTACTGTGCAGTTTGCAAATCATCATAAACAACTTACGTGTCTATCCGTTAATAAAAAAAATTTACCATGACAGCATTCTCCCATAATGAAAATTTTTGGCTACTCAATGTTCAGTAGTAGTACGAAAGTCAAAACTTAAAACGTTAATTAACCACTGACATCCTGTAATACAAAAGTGAAACAGAAATAAAAGAGAAAAACTCACATTGCTAGAGGCGCCGCTGTTAGAGACATGAATATTGTCGACATTGATTGACACAGTGCTATCAGCAGCACTGCCATGCCGCCCACCGAAAGCACTATACACAGTGGAACCGCTGCTGACATCATCACCATCCACAGTGGAATTGCTGCCTACATCACCATCCACAGTGAAAACGCCACCGACATCACCATCCACAGCGCTGCCAACATCACCATCCACAATGAAACCGCCACCATCACCATCCACAGAGGAACCAGCACCGACATCACCATCCACGATGAAACTGCCACCGACATCACCATCCACAGTGCAGCCAACATCATCATCAACAGTGGAACTGCCATTGACATCACCATCCACTGTGAATCTGCCATTGACATCACCATCCACAGCACCTCCGACATCACCATGCACAATGAAACCGCTGCCGACATCATCCACAGTGGAACTGCCGCCATCACCATCTACAGTGAAACCGCCGTCGACATTGCCATCCACAGTGAAACTGCCAGCTACACCATCTACAGTGCCACCGACATCACCATCCACAGTGAAACTGCCAGTGACATCATTGACAGCGCCGCCGACATCACAATCCACAGTGCCACCAGCGACAGTAACCAGAGTCATCGTGCCTGATTGGCTGTAAAGCTTCACACGCTCACAGCTCTGTATAAAAACACAGTATCATTTATTTATATGTCGTTTGTTTCATTCATCCAGTAATTTTTACCACAGTACCAAAACGATAACAAGTAATTCCGCTGGAGCTGATAAAACTTGTGACGCACTGTGCTGAACGTACTGTGGGCAGTGCCTTGGCGCCGCCGCTGGCGATTGCGTATACAATAATTGATTTACTTTCTTCACAAGTTCATACCACTGCCAATTTTCATTTGATGCCCCCGTTTAAGATATTCCAAACTAGACTCTGGCCTTTCTGCCGATGAAGGTTCCATGTCGATAGGCTTCTCTGTTATGACACAGTACCGGAGTGTGACAAATGGACAGATGGACGGACAGCCATCTGCACGATGGCATGTAGGCGCTATGCAGATGCGTGTCACATGTAAAAATTGTCTAAAAAATGTACAGTCCCTCTGCCAGACAGTTTGACAGTAGTCTGAGATTTTAAGTAATGAGAATTTCTGTCAGTCTGTCATCACAACTGCATGTGCAAAAGTGCGTTTTTTAACATTATTCACAATCGCCAGCGTGATCTATGTCTGGATACACATTGTGCATTCCAATGACCATCTCCATAATAGTCATTATATAATCAATCTAATGTCAACAGCTGTGGTTATCGTATCATGTGGTTATCAAAGGCAGGTTATGGTTCATTCCATTCGCAGATTACCATATGGGTGTGCAGGTAAAACTGAGTGATCCCTTAACAACATGTGCCATATCTGAGCACTTCCGCAGTTAAGTGTCACGAAAAGGCACTATATGAACTGTCAGTAACTTTACCTTTACCTATTAATTGTTCGATACTCTGGCTTAATTCAGTCGACAATTAAAGTTTCAATAATTCTACTGTCTCTTCAAAAATATCCGTAAAGCCCTGTTCTCTGCTGACAGAGAACACCTAGATTTGCTTTATTACAAGCTAACAATGGAAGAAAGAAGGTTACATGTTATATATCTTCACAGTACTGTCTATGTTTAGATTGCAATGTGTGACTTTGTGTTTTATAATAATAATAACGGATTTGTATAGCGCCTTTAGGTCCGAAGATACAGAGGCGCTTGATGCAGCACAGGAGGACTAAGTGAGTTTGAATAGATGGGTTTTCAAGTGGCGTTTGAAAGTGAGAATGTTTTCGCACAGTCGGATGTCAGCAGGTAGAGAGTTCCAGGTGGATGGAGCAGCAACAGAAAAAGCGCGACGGGCCAGTTCGGTGTGTATGCGAGGAAGGACGAGCATCGGAGCATCGGAAGAGCACAGTGCCCGAGGTGGTGCACGTGTCATATTGGCTCCGTCAGCAATGTGAAAAGTGCTCCACGGTATGCTGATGCACTGAGTGCTTAAAAGTAACAGCAAAATGTTATCTACCTTTTGTCTCCAGTAGAGACGATCACAATCGTCCCCATAATCAAAGAATAACTGTTCGCCTTGCTGAATGTCCCTGGTGGCAAACAGACACAGGTGTGGTACATTGTCTAACATGACTTTTCGCATTACAGAGTTTCCAACTTTTGCGTCATTCACCATGCGCCCCAAGCTGTTGTTACTCCGGCTTCCATCAATACTGCAGCAAACCACATATGATACTGGTACAAAACCTACGTAGCAAATGACACTATGGTATTGGAATGGAATGGGTAGATACCACATAGCGTATGCGTATACATCATACTAGAATGGCCATTTAAGCATCACCCACAGGAATCAGACCTTGACCTACATTGCCCATTTTCGAACATGTCCGACCATTTGACCATCTTTTGATCCCAAGATCAACATATATGTTTATGATGATATCTCAAATGGCTCAAGAGTTAGCATGTTCACAAACATGCACGCCTGCACGCAAATGGACAGTACTGAACACAGCCCAGCCACAACTTCTAACTTAACCCAATCGGAGAGTTTATAAGTCATAATGTATAAAAATGATCATGCTTATATGGCCGAGCTGCAGTGCAGTAAAAACATGGTGTGCAATACATACCACATTTTTTTCCGATCCCCAACTTCAAAAAAGTACAGAAATGAGCCGGAATTTCCAGCCTGATATCGCTTTTCTCCTTCGTATCCAGATATAAGCTCTCCTCTGTATTCCAGTAAAAATTCTGATTTGCCAAAAGGTCTGTCAGCAAACACTCCAGATCCTAAAGCAAAAGTAATGAAAAATAGCAGTTCGAGATCACTCAAGGTGATTAACAATAACACCATTCAGTAGCCGACATATGACTTCTTATTAGTGTTCTATAGTAACTTTGTCTCTATCTTGCACCGTTTACGACATAATAATAATAATAATAATACAGCATTTGTATAGCGCCATAATGTCCTATGCGGATACAGAGGCGCACATATGGCCCATCATTGTTCCAAATTGCACTTTTTCCACTTATGGACTTGACTGTTCATGCAGTTTTCATGGAAAATTTAACTTTGCTGCCTTTTTGCTGACACTGACACGTAGTAGTTTACAGGTTGGGTGTAGATGTAAAATCCGGGCTACGCTGCATTTTCAGGTGACTACAACTCTACTATACAACAACTGTAAGAGGCGTATTTAGAGGGGAGGTTTGGGAGTGCAACCCTCACTTGCAGTCACAATCTAAGTGGCACAGAATAAAACAAAATTATGTACTAGTATAAAATGGTTTATATGGTTTATATGAAGTTCGTGCCATTTATGCCAGTTTATATCAGTATCTATGTTACCAAGGGCTCAAGCAGATCATGTTTTAACTTGTGTTTTGTCATTTTGCCCGTCTGCTTGTCAGCAGGATTATCTCAAAAAAAATTGAACATATTTCAATGAAACTGTCAGGGGTTATTATAAATTGATTAGATTATGGATCAGTTGAAGTGGTAGTAGAATCAGAGGCGGTTCCAGAACCATGGCCTAACAGCTGCTGTAAATAAATTGACCACACCTGACACACACAGCGTGTGAGAAAGAGAGATCTTGAAGTTTTTATCTTAGCATCAAATTCCTTGGTTTTGTCTTTTAACCCCATTTTACCTTCCTGCACTTTTACATTTACTATGTTTTTCACCTACACTATGATCTTTCATAGAACGTTAGGAACTGAATGGCCAATACGTCGTTAACCAACTACTCACTCACTGTAGAACTTGGAGGATGGGGCCATAACTTCAGTTGGCGTCATGTTTGCAGACTTTTTTCAAATATCTGTCAAGAAATTTCATTTCAAGGGAATATGGAGGCCAGCCCTCTGACTGTTGCTGGCCTCCATAGAACCACCACTGAGTACAATAAAAACCGAACGCAATTAAGTAACTTAACTAATTTGGTAGTTACTTTTTAGCTAACTTATTTTGGATGAATTTTGTGCATGCTGTTTTTACTGCTTTCGGTGTGGTTATGTGTGCAGGAATGTCAGTTGTATGTTGTGATATTGATAAATTGCATACCTGGCAGTTCACAGTACTCAGATGTGACCATGACAAAGCCGAGCAGCTAGGTCACTTCAGTTTGGTTGTATGTGGCCATAATATAATGTATGCAATGCATTATGTTGTTGTGCATTTGTAAATGTAATGTGCAAAATCTCCGTTATGTTGTAAGGCAAAGTCAATGGGATAATGGGGATTTCATTATTTCAACCCCCTGTAAAATCAAAACCCTTGAAAATTTTGGAAGTTATATTTGACATGCATAACTATACGCAAATTTTCATTTTAATTGGTTCAGCAGGAGCTTCTGCTCAGATAGGTGAAATGTGACTTTTTTCCGTTCTAACCTGTCCTTTTTTTGGTCATGCCTCCAGGTCACCTCTGTGGATGGATTTTTGCTGTTTATGGCTCAAATGGCGCCATTTTGGACACAGATGGTCCTTTTGGGGGTTTTGATGATATCAGAATTTGTTTAGGGGTTTATATTCCCCGAAAACCCCACAAAGGGGGCGTGGTTAGGAAATTTCAGACCAAAACGCCATGAGATAAAAATTGCACTATCTCAAAAGCACAAAATTTGATCAACTCCATTTGACAATCGTAAAAATAGTACAATAACTCAGCCGTCTATCGTCTAATCTTTTTCAAATTTTGTACATCAGTGTAGAATTTAGCGCTAATGTGACCCATGTGGAAAAAATTGTAAAAAAAACATGTAAATCCAATATGGCACACAGCCGCCATCTTAAATTTAGTAAAAATGCCAAAATTGGTCGTGCTGCATCTGATTGTCACCAAATTTGATATGCAAGCCCAAAATAGCACTCCAATTGGGCATGATGCAAAAACTGCCAAAATTTTAAAATCCAACATGGTGGCGGCTGCCATGTTGAAAAGTTTAAAATACCATAACTTGGCCGCAAAAAGTCCAATCTTCACCAAATTTTGTGTGCACTGTGTGAGTGTAGAGTTACGAGCTAATGTGACACCCCATGTGGAAAAATTGTTTAAAATGTAAATCCAGTATAGCACACTGCTGCCATCTTGAATTTAGTAAATGCCATAAATCGGTCGTGCAACATTTGATTGTTAGCAAAGTTCATACACAAGTCCAAAATAGCACTAAATCACATCCAAATATCACCAAATTCAGGACGTAAGTGCAAAACAGCATACTAATTGCACCAGATGGCAGACAACGCGATTTTGATGAACGTGCTAACTGGGCCTTATGGGGCTTACACGATTTTTGCCAAATTTAGTGTTTCAGTGAAATATTATGACAGAGAGATTACAATTAGCTTTGTGATATCAATGAGCTGCAAATGTTCACAAATGCAATAATGAAGTAACTGCAAATAAATAGAGAAACAGCAAATATTATACTTACAAACCTCGTGAGTTTTATCCATGGTGTAACGCCAATGAGACATATAAAACAGCAAATATTATTATTGTTGTTTAGCAGACTGTGGATATAATGCAGTTCTTATGAAATCAAAATCATTTTGGTTGTGCAGTGGGCCTTTGGATATAACAAACGTATCGGAGACGATACGAAAGCCACCGCTCGGCGAAGCACAAATTGCATTAAGAAAACGAAAACTAAAATATGGCGAAAAACGATTTTCAATATGGCGGATGGAATTTTTTTACCCTGCAATGTGGCACTTGACTCTGGGATCATGACATTGAAGTTAACAAGTGGCAGCACACTGCAATGTGGCAAGAGGCTCTGGGATTACATGTCATTGAATTCGCCAGCTGGCAGCACCCTGCGGTGTGGCATGTGGCTCTGAGATGACATGCCATTTAATTCGCCCAAATGTCCGCCACATTGGAATTATACTTGTGGTTTTGATTTCGACCATATCACCACAGTCGACATGTAATTCCGCACCAGTTTGTGAAATGTTATCCAAATCGGACCGCCTTCGGCAGAAAAAAATGACTTCATGTCGATTTTCAAGATGGCGGATCTCTGCCATCTTGGATTTTAGGGGTCCCCAATAATGGGTTTTATGAAAAACCCATGTACGACTTCCTATAGGTCCTCAATAGAGACCATAGCTCTAAATTGCTTAGTTTTTGAGAGAATCACGTTTTTGCATTTTGGCAACAAACAAACGTGAGCGGCGGCTTCATAAGAACCGTATTATATTCATAGCCCACTAAACGACACAAAAATTATATTTGCTGTTTTATATGTGTAATTGGCCTTACGCCATGGATAAAACTCACGATGCTTGTGAGTACTGTATAATTGCACTTATTGGTGAGAAACCGCTCTGTTGTGGATTTTAAGACCAAGCTGCCATTTACCAGTAAAAGTTATCCCAGGACATTTTGGAATTCACACAAGCTGGTAATCTGATGACTTTTACCTCAGCTGTGGACAGTATAAATTCTCTTCTTCTTGCCATTGTAGCAGGTAAAGTTGTGTCACGTAAAATGCAGCAAACTGCTGTAATGCTGTCTGCAGAAGGATGTAAGGCTGAGTTGGCCTACTTGGCTCAATATTATACCTATATTTATACAACAGATCACTTTGTGACTTTAGCTTGTATGCTCTGTAGGTCTGCAGCTGTTTGAGATGAATAGATCATAGATATATACTAGAACCAAACAACGACAGCCATGCCTCATGACTGCTTCTTAACGTCGTGGCCTCAACACTCAGTCATCAACGTTTACCAAGTGTTGAACAGACTTCACCCTGGTCACAGCTGAGACTGCTGTCAAAGATCTTGAACAACCCAATATCGCCACTTGTGTCTTTTACATTGTACATTGTGTCACTGATTGATGTCATTTTTGATGGTGTAAAATATGTTGGGCTTTTGTGGTTATTGTACACTGTGTCTGATAATAACTTTCGCAAATGTGGACCGATTTTCAAAATTCTTTCACTAGGTAATTCGTAAAAAAAATTTTCTATGTATACACCACAACGATTTCGATCTCACCTGCAATATGTTGCTACACTACCTTGTGAAAATCGAAAATGTAAAAATGTTACTGACTTTGACAATAAACTGTTGATGTTCCAAGGACATATTAATTGTTACGTTCAGCATACTGACGTGCTATATTGATATAGCAAATCTGTCTGTTCGTCCGTCCGTTACGTTCCGGTACCAGATAAAAACGGCTTAACATATCGTCATAGTTTTTTTCACTGTACAGTAGCCCAATCATTCTGTTTTTATCAGCATCAAACATATTCCCTGAATTCCGACGGGGTCACCCCCTGCGGGGGCGCTAAATGCAGGTGGGGTATAAAAATTTCCCGATTTTCTACCAATAAGTCGCTATATCTCGCAAACGATACAAGATATCGCCATAGTTGCTACGGAAAGCGAATAGGAACTCGTATGCGATCTATCAAATGGTGCCATTTCCAATGACCTTGAACGAACCCTAACCCTGTTTCAAGGTCACACCACTCTTTGACGCTAAATATCTCACAAAAGGTTACAGATACGGCCATAGTTACTATAGAAGGCGAATACGAAACTGTACCAAAGCTTTTGAATGGCACCAATTTCAATGACCTCGAGTGACTTCTAACCCAGATTTCAAGGTCACGATATTATTCAACGTCAAATAACTCGAAAATGGTACAAGATAGAACTATATTTATAAAGGCCGACCAACAGAAAGTCGCATATGGTCTATCGAACGGCGCCATTTCAATGACCTTGAACGACCTTGAACGAAAAACTAAACTGCTTTTCAAGGTAACGCCATTCTTTGACACTGAATATCTCACAAACGGCTACAGATACGGCCACAGTTACTGTAGAAAGCGAATAGGAAACTACATCCAAGCTTTCGAATGGCATCAGTTTCAATGACACTGAGTGACAGCTAACCCCGATTTCAAAGTCACGATATTATTCAACGTCAAAAAAACTTGAAAATGGTACAAGATCGAGCTATAGGCCTATTTACAATGGCCGACCAATATAAAGGCGCACATGGTCTATCGAACGGCGCCATTTTCAATGTCCTTGAACGACCCCTAACCTGGTTTTCAAGGTCACGCCATTCTTTGACACTGAATATCTCACAAACGGCTACAGATACGGCCACAGTTACTATAGAAGGCGAATAGGAAACCGCATCCAAGCTCTCGAATGGCACCAGTTTCAGTGACATTGAGTGACGTAGTCTAACCCCGATTTTAAGGTCACGATATTATTCAACGTAAAAAATCGAAAATGGTACAAGATAGAGCTATATTTACAATAAATGTAAAAAAATCACAAAAGGGCGATATTACCCACCATGCACATCGCCTAAATGTCAATGTGCTGCTGAGTAATATCACCCTTTTGTGATGTTTGCAGTTTTAGATGTGTCACTCGCCGTTAACTTGTGTATAAACTGCAGTTTTTTTACATTTATATTTGCAGTTTTATTACATTTCTGAGTTATTAC
>Ga0209150_1000195_pt1 | contig 22678 bp, 18 predicted proteins | sample WorMetTyACAVOLI3_FD_187424 | JGI IMG/M metagenome (GOLD analysis project Ga0209150, IMG submission 187424) | Marine gutless worms symbiont microbial communities from Max Planck institute for Marine Microbiology, Germany - Olavius algarvensis... ... | reverse complement strand
AGCTGGTATAACCCATATCGATTACATTCGACGCTGAATTATGTCAGCCCGAATGATTATGAAAAACGACTACTCGAAACGAAGCATGCCGCTTAACTGGGGTGTATCAAAAAGTTTGACCACGTCATCTCTCCCGGTAGTCGGTGTCGAAACCGTCCTTGGTAGCCAGCGGCTAAGTGGAAGCATTGGAAGTATTATCACCCTGTTTTCCTTAATTTCACCCAGATCAAAAAAGAGCTTCCCCAAGCCGCCCAGTCCTGGAACTCCCGAAATCTGCCTGCTTTCCGTCAACATGCCCGATGTTGCCTCTCTGCCTGTCGATTTCGGCGAATCACGGCCCGTTGACCCGAACTCCACTGCCAACGGCCACACTCATAATCGTCGCATCGAGTTGCAATTCGTACCGATCGTGGAAAAACGGATTCCTGCGAAACCGTGATGCATATCCGAGGCAAGAGTAAAATGAAAGAGAGTAATTAGGTGCCGGTGCAAATAAGTATTTTGTCCCCGGATTTCTGGATTTAACCAAATGACAAATAAACAGTCATTCTCGTCGGATGCGGAATACTTAGCGGGAATCTTGAAATAACGGCTTTGCAGTCGTATCTAGATGCCCGCTTTCGCGGCGGTCCGGCGTATCGGCATGACAGCCTTAAGATGAAAGTAATATGAAGCTGTTTCAACAATATTATATTAACCGATCCACGATATTATATTAACCGATCCACGATGAGCACCGGCGCTTTTCAGCAGAAGTGAAATCGTTCCGATTGACTAATCCGTTGACATTTTGCAAAAGTTGTCGCAATAATAAAATTAGGGATATCAATAAAAAAATAAAAAACCACTGAAAAAACCGGCATTACCCGGAGTTGTTTCAGGCTACCCGGCAGTGTTGCGCGATCAACCGGGGTGATCGGGGAGGAGTTAACCTCAGTATGAAAGTGGATGGGCTACCACCGCTATTGATCGCGGCGTTTGTATTATTTCTTGCCTGTGTCCCGGTTAATGCTGCAACCGAACGTATCGTCGACTACGAATACGATGCGGCCGGCAATATCGTGCGGATTATTTCCCGAGAACAATCCGATCCTCCGGTCGTTGGCCCGCTTACGCCAGTTTTTATCAACCAAGGTCGAATCCGTTTGATATCTGCGACGGGCTCTAATTTGCTCGGAATCGATGTGTCCACAGATTACCCGGGGCTAAGCATCGAGGCAGTCACTTCGGATGAAACGCAGATCACCTTTCAATTGACCGCAACCAGTCAGGCGCCGGTTGGCGAGGCGATTATCCGATTTACAACAGGGCTCGGCGAAGCGCAGCAATCTATATTTGTGGCCGAAGCTAGTCCTGGATTGACTGCAACCCCGACTCCGATCGCAGTCGATTTGAGTGGTGCGCCAAAATCCGTGGTGCTTACTTTTTCGGAGCCCCGCCCGGAAGACGAAACTTACAGCCTCGCGATTCGCGATCCCGGCACCGCGGCGCTGAGCGCCGACAGTTTCACTATTTCATCCGGTGAAACCGAGGTTACTATTTCAATATCGGGTCTTAGCAATGGCGCAACCAATCTTCAGATAGACCTGGCTCAGAAATTTTATACCTACAACTTCCCGGTTTACGCAAATGAAAGCTATGCGGAGCTCTTAACCCTGTTCCCGGATATGCAGAATCGCAACCTGTTCGCCAATCCGGTGGGTGTCGTGATCCAGGACAACAATCCCTATCTGCCCAATACCGCAATTGCCGCTCCGGTGGGTGTGCTGGTGGATTCGAATGCGGCCTACTACGCAAAACCGGTCGGTGTGTTCTATGGCGATGATCTCGCGGGACAACTGCTGTCAAAACCAGTCGGCGTGTTCTATGTCAATGATTTAGCCGGACAACTGCTGTCAAAACCGGTCGGCGTGCTTTATGGCGATGATTTAGGCGGGCAATTGTTGTCAAAGCCGGTCGGCGTGTTAGTCAGTAGTAGTGTCAGTTTCGCTTACAGCACTCCGGTGGGCGCGATATACGGTCCCATTGCGGACACCAGCCAACCCCCGACCGTGGCCGTTGGAACAGCGGTCGATTTCAGCATAACAGGATTCAATTTAAGCGAAGTACAAACCGTGAAGGTTTCTCCGTCTGACGATAGCACGGTCGGTGTTATTTCTATCAATCCCGAAGGAACGTTGTTATCGATTCCGCTCACCATCGATCCGCTTGCGGCGACAGGTCAGCGAGAACTGGTGTTGGAAGATGACATCGGACCGATCGTATCGCGACCGGGATTACCACTTACCTTCGATATCCAGTGAAAAACATGAATACATTTATTTCTCGTAGGAGCAATACCATGAAACTTCAAAAACTATTCGGACCAGTCAGCTTGAAATTAAGCCACTTTTTGCTGTTGTCCATCCTGACGACACCGGCAATCGCCTTTGACAGCGGCAGTACCGGCAGCGATGGTGCGTTTGCGCCGGTTAGCAGCACCACGATTGTGCTGCCGCCGGATGGCATACTGAATTTCACGACGATGAATATCCCGAGTGGCGTCACGGTCAGAATAGCCAGCAATTTATCTAATTCCCCCGCCTTCATCCTGGTTCAAGGGGATGCGGTAATCGATGGGATTATCGATATCAGCGGCGTCGATGGCGATGCGGTCAGTTCCAACCCGGCAGGTGGTTTTGCAGGCGGCTTGCCGCTGCAAGTTACGAGCGGAAATGGCTTGGGCGGAAATGGACAAGGACCAGGCGGTGGTCCAGGTGGAACCCCCTCCTCCCCGGCGGCAAACGGTGGCGGCTTCGGAGCGAGCGGTGGAATTGCCCAGGCGGGTAATCGGCCGGCATCTTCGGCTTACGGATCGACCACGTTGCAACCATTACTCGGCGGATCTGGCGGTGGTGCGAGCATAAGCGCGCCTACAATACCAGGCCAAAAGGGCGGCGGCGGCGCGGGCGCAGTGTTAATCGCTGTCTCGGGAGTACTGACTCTGACGGGCTCTATCGACGCATCGGGTGGCTACGGTACCCCCACAACTGGTACTTCGGGCCTGTTATACGGTAGCGGCGGCGGCAGTGGCGGCGGGGTGCGTTTGATCGCTACGACGATCACTGGAAACGGAACAATTGCCATCGAGGGCGGTGCAGCTGGAGTTGGAACCAATCGCATTGGCGGTGCCGGCGCCTTAGGTCGGGCTCGACTCGAGGCTGATATATTCACGTTTACCGGAACTGTAACTCCCAACGTGGTGGCGACGTCGGCGCCACTCCCAGTATTTGCAGCCAACCTGCCGACAATACGAATAAGCACGATTGGCGGTAGCGCGGTACCGGCAAATCCCATTGGTGAAAACGACGTGATATTGCCATCGTCGATCGTCAATCCGGTTACGGTCGAGTTTGCCGCAACCGATGTGCCCCTGGGCTCCACCGTCGAGTTGACCCTCTCGCCCGCTAGCGGGGTTTCTACAACACTTTATGACTTATGTACCAAAGAGGAAGAGGAAGACGAATGTCGCGCATAAAACTTATGATGCATCAGGTCTCATGAAATTTGCAGTTTTTGCGCTACTGCTCAGTATTGCTGCAATTGCCGTTGTTCCTATAAGCGTATTGCTCACTTACTCCGAATTTGGGGCTGAAAATGTCAATCTTGAGCTGATGCACGCTAATATGGTGAGAGCACATTATCTATTTTTAGCAATTTCAGCTCTATGTCTCGGCGTGGTCATTTACACCCTGGTTTTGGTTAAGAAGTCATCCAATGTCATTGTGGTTATAAGCATAGCAATCGTTTTTTTATCGATTTCTCTCATTCTTTATGGACCTAGCATAATTCAGGGACTCAGTGATTTATCTGATATTAAGGCGGTTCAACAGGCCGTTGTCAGGGAAATCGGTATACTGTTGTCGAAAATATCGTAATACATTCGTATAACAGGAGAATAACGTGATTGAATTCCTTTTTGAATATGGACTATTTGCCGCCAAGCTGAGTACTTTTGTCGTTGCCATACTAATCGTTATCGTCGCATCGGTTGCCACCACCCGGCGCGTCAGGAAATCGATGAAAGGCCATATCGAAACTATCAAGGTCAACGACGAGCTCGAAGCCATGCGCACCGCGCTCGATGCCGGGGTGTCCGATCCGGATACGTTCAAACAGCATTTCAAGCTAAAGCAGAAAGAGAAAAAACTCGAACGCAAGGCGCGTAAAAAGTCGCTCAAAAAAGTCGGTTCAGACAAAGAAACCGATGCAGAGCAGAAACCCAGAGTATTTATTCTTGATTTCAAGGGCGACCTCAGGGCACTGGCGGTGGCTCGGCTGAGAAAGGAAATCACGGCGGTATTATCCATGGCGCGGGTCAGCGACGAAGTGGTCGTGCGCCTGGAGAGCCATGGCGGCATGGTGCACGCCTACGGCCTGGCATCCTCGCAATTGCAGCGCATCAAGGATAACGGCGTCGGTCTGACCGTGTGCGTCGACAAGATAGCCGCCAGCGGCGGCTACATGATGGCCTGCGTGGCGAACAAAATCCTGGCCGCGCCATTTGCTATCCTCGGTTCGATCGGTGTGATCGCGCAATTGCCCAATTTCAATCGGCTGTTGAAAAAACACGATATCGACTTCGAGATGATCACGGCGGGCGAATACAAACGCACCCTGACGATACTCGGCGAAAACACCGACAAGGGACGGGAGAAGTTCACCGAGGAAATCGAGGACCTGCACCTGCTTTTCAAGGAATTCGTTATACAGCACCGGCCCGGGCTCGATATCGAACAGGTCGCCACCGGCGAATCCTGGTTCGGTCAGCGCGCGCTCGACCGCGCGCTGGTCGATGAATTGATTACCAGCGACCAATACATTGTCAATGCTTGCGAGACGGCTGACGTGTTCGAGGTCAGGTACGTGGAAAAGAAACCGCTCCCGGAGCGGCTGGGTATTGTCGTACAGGACACCGCCGACGGTCTATTGATGCGCTGGTGGGAACGAGGCGCGTTTTCCCGATTCTTTTCTTGAGCGCTGATGGGGTCAGAGGCGCATGCAACCCGGCGCTCCTACTCATTCGGCCGGAGGTCCGATCAGCCGGCGAATAACCTCGGTCATATGCTCGACGTGCGAACCTTCCCAATAGACCTTGCGGCAGTTCGAACAACGGTAAAATTCGCTGTAGAAGCGCCGCGTCAGCGGTTCGAGGCTATCCCAGACCTGTTCCCGGTCGACGCGCTCGATCCTGCCGTTGCATTCGAGGCAGCGTCGCAGCGGCCTCGCCAGTGCGCCGAGATCGAGGCGGGTTATCACTTCGCGCAGCTGGGTGTCGGGGTCGTCCGAACGCACCCAGAATCCGTGGGTTACGGCCTTACGAAACAGCAGGCGCCGATCGCGGGTCAGAATTATGCGCCGTTCGGTAGCGGATAATTCGACGATTTCCCGATCTCCGAGACAATTGTCGTAAACGGTATCGAATCCGAGCATGCGCAAACGCCGCGCCAGCTTGCCGAGATTGACGTCGACGACGAAGCGCGTTTTGCGCAGCGGGCGTGGGCGCAGGCGTTGCAGCCGGGAGATATCGATGCTTTCGAACATCGGGTATACCGCTACTCTGTCCTCATTTTTCAAGCGGTAATCGAAACCCACCGATTCGCCATTGACCAGGATCAGGTCGATCTCGCTATGCGGCACACCGATGGTTTCGATCGGGTCCTTGATCGCCGGATCGCCGGCGAAACGGTACTCGATGATTTTCTTGCGGCCCTCGGGAACGAGAAAATCGTTGAGCTCCTCGTAAAAGCGAAAATTGGCGCGGTGGGGTTTCACGCTTATAATCGGATTGCCGGTCGCAGAGACACGGGCAATGGTATTAATAATGTTTGAACTTGTCTCCTATCGTAAACCAATTACGGCGTTAATCGTCTTGCCGATCATGCTCTGCGTGTGCGCGCAGACCCGGGCCGACGACGGCTTCCAGGCGAAGCGTGAGCAATTGATTCGCGTGATCGAAGCGGACGTGCGCGATACCAGCACCTACCTCAAGCGATCGGGCCTCGATGCGCGCGTGCTCGATTCGATGCGGCGCGTACCCCGGCACGAATTCGTGCCGGAACACTTGGCGGGACAGGCTTACCGCAACCGCCCGCTTCCGATCGGACACGGGCAAACCATCTCGCAGCCATACATCGTCGCGATCATGACCGACCTGCTGGAGCCTAAGCCCGGTCACCGGCTGCTCGAAATCGGCACCGGTTCGGGCTACCAGGCGGCGGTGCTGGCCGCGCTCGATACCCGCGTGTTCAGCATCGAAATCATCGAACCGCTGGGCCTGCAGGCGCGGCAGCGGCTAGCGCGGCTGGGTTACGCGGTCGAGACCCGAATTGGCGACGGCTACTACGGCTGGCCGGAGGAGGCGCCGTTCGACGGAATCATCGTCACTGCGGCGGCGAGCCACATTCCACCGCCGTTGGTGAAGCAGCTGCGCGTCGGCGGTAAAATGATTATTCCCGTGGGCAGCCGGTTTGCGACCCAGGAACTCATCCTGATCACGCGCATCAGCGAGGACGAGGTGGTCACGCGCCAGGTGCTGCCGGTCAGATTCGTGCCGCTTACCGGCAAACATTGAATCACCCGTGGATCGATCCGCCCAGCCGCGCATCTCAATAGCACTGATATCAGCTGCGGTACTGGGTTACGAGGTACTGCTGATGGCGCTGTTTTCGCTGATCCAGTGGCATCATTTCGCCTACCTGGTGGTCAGCATCGCATTGCTCGGCTTCGGTGCCAGCGGCAGCCTGTTGGTGTTCGTCTCCCCGCGCCTCGCCGGGCGTTTTCGCGGATTCGCGGCAGCACAGGCCAGCCTGTTCTCGCTGTGCCTGTTGCTGGGATTCGCGCTCGCGCAGCGGCTTTCATTCAATCCCGAGGAACTCATCTGGGATCACGGCCACTGGCTGCGCCTGGCGCTGGTCATCCTCTTGCTGGGCCTGCCGTTTTTCTTTGCGGCAAACTTGATCGGACTGGCGCTGATCGAGTATCGCGAGCGCCTGGCGCGGATTTACGCCGCGGATTTGCTCGGCGCCGGCGGCGGCGCGCTGGGCATCATCGGGCTGTTGTTCCTGGTGCCGCCGCCGCAGGCGCTGCTGTTTCTGGCGCTGCTCGGATTCATCGCCGCGGCCGCGGCGTGGATCGAATGCCGCGGGCGCGTGCGCACGGCGCTCGCCGGTCTGGCCGCGGCGGCGTGCCTGCTATACCTGCTGCCGGGCGAGTGGATCGAACCGCGTATCTCGCCGTACAAGGAAATGAACCAGCTATTGCGTGTCTCGGGAACCCGCGTAATCGAGCGGCGCTTCAGCCCGCTCGGCAGCCTGAGCGTAGTCGAAAGCACCTCGGTACCGCTGCGCCACGCCCCTGGGCTCAGCCTCAATGCCGCAATCGAGCCGCCGCCGCAGCTCGGGCTATTTACCGATGCCGGCGCGATGACCGCGATCACGCGCTACCGCGGACAGCGCAACGAACTGGCCTACCTCGACGCGATGACTTCGGCGCTACCCTATCATTTGATGCATCCGCGCAGAGTGTTGGTGCTCGGCGCCGGCGGCGGCGCGGATGTATTGCAGGCGATTTACCACCGGTCGGCGCAAATCGACGCGGTCGAAATCAATCCCCAGGTCGTCGGCCTGGTGCGCGAGCGTTTCGCCGAATTCAGCGGCGGCATTTACGATCATGAACGTGTCAAGATACACATCGCCGATGCGCGCGGCTTCCTGCAACACGGTGGCGACAAATACGACTTGATCCAGGTACCGATGCTCGATTCCTTCGCCAGTTCCAGCGGCGGGTTGCACGGTCTCAACGAAAACTTCGTTTACACCACCGACGCGCTGCGCCAGGCGCTGACGCGACTCGAGCCCGGCGGTTTCCTCGCGCTCACGCGCTGGATTCGATTGCCGCCGCGAGACAGCCTGAAACTGTTTGCCGCCGCGATCGACGCGCTGCGGCAATCCGGCGTCGACGATAGCGCGCGGCGCCTGGTATTGATCCGCGGATTGCAGACCAGCACGCTGTTAATCAAAAACGGCAGGATCGCACCCGCCGAAATCGAGCGTTTGAAGGAATTCTGCCGCGTGCGCGCCTTCGACCTGGCCTACTACCCGGGAATGCCGAGCGGCGACGCGAACCGCTACAACCGACTCGACAGGGCTTATTATTACGACGCCGCCATCGCGCTGCTCGGCGAAGGCCGCGAGCGTTTTTTGCGCGATTACAAATTTAACCTGGAACCGGCCAGCGACGATCGTCCCTTCCATTTTCATTTCACCAAATGGGGCAGCCTCGCGGAATTGCTTGAGCTGCGCCACCGCGGCGGCGTCGCGCTGCTCGAGACCGGCTACCTGACACTGGCGGTAACGCTGTTGCTGAGCCTCTTGCTGAGCCTGCTGCTGATACTGCTGCCGCTGGGTTTCATCAGGCGCGAGCGCTCCGCGGGGTGGCTGCGTTTTGGCCGCGCGCGGGTATTGTCGTATTTCAGCGCGCTCGGGCTCGGTTTTCTGCTGATCGAAATTTCGTTTCTGCAAAAATTCATCCTATTGCTACAACATCCGCTATATGCGGCAGCGGTGGTGCTGGCATCGTTCCTGGTCGCGGCTGGGCTCGGCAGCGCGTTTGCACAGAAATACGCAGGCGGCGAGCGCGCGCGACGCGTGAACGCCGGCGCGGCGGCGGCCATCCTGCTGCTCGGCGGCGCCTATCTGCTGCTGCTCGGGCCGCTGCTGCAATTGGCCGGAGGCTGGCCGTTGCCGACGCGTATCCTGCTCAGCATCGGCCTGATCGGTCCGCTCGGATTTTGCATGGGCATGCCGTTTCCGCTCGGCCTCGCGGCGCTCGGTAGCGGGGCCGCCGGGTTGACCCCATGGGCCTGGGGGGTCAACGGTTGCGCTTCGGTGATAAGCGCGATACTGGCGTCGCTGCTGGCGATTCATTTCGGTTTCAACCTGGTGATCCTGTTGGCGCTGGGTTGTTATCTCGGCGCAGCGCTAGCCTTTCCCCGGTCGGTGGACGAATAGCCCGTTTTTCTCGCCGGTTTACAGCTGGTCGTCGATGAATGCGCTCAGATTCTCGATGTAAGCCCGGCCGCTGACGAGAAAACCGTCGTTGTGGCCGCCTCGGATGTCGAGGAACCGCTTATCCGCAGGCGCCGCATCGAAAACTTGCCGGCCCTCGGCGTAGGGGACGATTTCGTCGTTCTTGCTGTGCACCACGAGCAACGGACAGGCGATGGTGCTGACGTAGCTGCGGGTGTCGTAGTCGAATTTCGCCAGCCATTTCACCGGCAGAAAGGGATAGAGGCGCTGTGCCATGGAAGTTACCGAGCTGAAACTGGACTCGAGTATCAACGCCGCCGGCCGGTGTCGGCTGGCAAGCCAGGCGGCGATCGACGATCCCAGCGAGCGACCGAAGACGATGATGTTAGCGGCGTCGATGCCGCGCGACCCGGTCAGATAAGACCACGCGGCCTCGGCGTCGCGGTAGCTGCCCTCTTCCGTCGCCCGCCCCTGGCTTTGACCATAACCGCGGTAGTCGAATATGAATACGTTTAGATTCATCCGGTTGAAAATCGCAATCGAGTTCAGCCGGTGTGAAATATTGCCCGCGTTCCCATGAAAAAAGAGTACGGTGGCCCGGGCGTTTTCACTCGCAATAAACCAACCATGCAGGCGCAGCTCGTCCTCGGTTACCAGTTCGACATCCTCGAAGCTGAGTCCGATATGCTGGGGCGTCGCGGACAGGTCTCTAACCGGGTGATAAATCAGACTCGACTGACGAAAATAAACCAGCGCGGTCAAGCCGGCATAGAGACAAACCCCGAGCAGCAGAAATTTCCAGGCGGCTTTCATCATGAATTCCTGGGACAGTATACCTTTTTATATTTCGCCGGCCCGCGGTATAGAAAGGATCACTGCAATATAACAATGATTTCGAGCCCGGAACCGCCGGCCGGAAAACAGGTATACTGTCCCGGTATCAACTGTCTAAAGTCGGATTCATGGCAGGCGCAGACAAAGATCTCCCCCAAAAATCGAGCAGGGCCGCGATCGACGCGTTCGTGAAACAAGTCCGATCGATGTCGACGATCGAGCCCGGCCAGGAGCGCGGGCGACTGATATTCGCAATGGACGCCACTGCCAGTCGGGAACCCAGCTGGGATCGCGCCTGCCAGATCCAGGGCGAGATGTTCAGTGAAACCGCGGCGCTCGGCGGCCTCGATATTCAACTTTGCTACTATCGCGGTTTCGGTGAGTTCGAGGCGAGCCCGTGGCTATCCTCCTCGACGACATTGCTGCAGCGCATGACCGGCGTGTCCTGCCGTGGCGGTCATACGCAGATCGAAAAGGTGCTGCGCCAGGCTATCGAGCAGACCAGGCAAATGCGAGTTCAAGCCCTCGTGTTTGTTGGTGACTGCATGGAGGAAGACATTGACCGGCTGTGCCACCTGGCGGGCGAACTGGGCATACTCGGGGTGCCTGCTTTTCTGTTTCATGAAGGCGATGAGCCCGTTGCGGAGCGGGCCTTCAGAGAGATCGCACGCCTCACCCGCGGGGCCTATTGTCCCTTCGACGCGACCAGCGCCGGACAATTGCGCGATCTGTTGAGCGCGGTTGCCGTTTATGCCGCCGGCGGCCGGAAAGCCTTGCAGGATTTCAGTAAAAATCGAAGCGAGGTTGTGCGGCACTTGACCCGCCAATTGCACAAGGATTGACCCGTGGCGCGACTGTTGCTATTGCTCGGTCTGGGTGTCGGTCTGTTCATCGGTTTGCGTTGGCTGTTTCGTCAACCCCCCAGGGTTTACTGGCAAGTCATTGCCATCCTGCTCGCCGCCGGACTGGTAACGCTGGTGCTCACCGGCCGCGCGCACTGGCTGACGGCCGTGTTTGCCGCAATGCTACCATTCCTTCGTGCCCTGCTTGCGCTGCTCTACCATATTCCTTTGCTCAAACGCCTGTTATCCGCCATGGGTGCGGCGCAACAAAGCACCGAACCGAGCGGCGGACAAACTTCCACCGTGCATAGCAAATATCTCCGAATGACGCTGAATCACGATTCGGGTGACATCAACGGCGAAATTCTTAACGGGCGTTTCGCGGGCAAGAAACTCGATCAACTGGATCTCGACGCGCTGTTGCTATTGCTAGGGGATTACCGCGACGACGAAGAATCGGTCGCCTTGCTGCAGGCCTATCTCGACCGGGTCTATGCCGACACCTGGCGAGAGCGGGCCGGTGCCCAAGGCCAGCAGCATGCTGCCAACGCACCGGGTGATATGTCGCACGAAGAGGCGCTACAAATTCTGGGGTTATCGGCCGAAGCCGGCGAGGCCGAAATTATCGAGACCCACCGGCGGCTGATACAGAAGCTGCATCCGGATCGCGGAGGGTCCGCCTATCTCGCGGCCAAAATCAATTTGGCGAAGGATACCTTGCTGGACGGATAGCCCATCGAAACAGGCCGAATCGCAAGTATAGGGAGTATTAACGCCCTATTTTCCCTATTCCACCCAGATAAAGAGAGATTCGAGAAACCGCCCAGTCCTGGAATCCCGAAATCTGCCTAATTTCCGTCAACCCGTTCAATGTCGCCTTTCTTCCCGCCGGTTATTCCAGTCGAATTCCAGCCACCAGGCATGCCGATTACCTGCCGCCTCTTTTGGAGATTGCAATGCTCTGAGCTGAATGGGCTTGATCTTAATCTTGTTGGCTACCTAAATAATCCCCTTTGTGGCGAAGCCCTGCTCTCCGGCAATGGGTTGAATTCTTTTGATTCCGCTTTTCTCTCCAGCTGTGCCATTACCTGCTTGATCACGACCGGGGCTTTGATACTTGCGACTACCTTAGCTGCTGCTTTTTACCTGCGATGTATAAGTTATCCGGGTAGCCGTGGTGTCGTCCATTTCTCGGGCAACGCGCTGTCCTCGGATTTGGTCGACGGACAGCAGTAATAGGCCGCCGATGGCAAATAATACGATGATCGACAAGATCGCCAGCCTTGGATCACCGGTAAGCCCGCTTACCATTGCCACCAGCAAGGGTCCGAGCACAGTGGCAAATTTACCCATGATATTGTAGAAACCGAAAAATTCCGCCGACTTGCGCGCGGGGATAATTCTGGCATATAAGGATCGGCTCAGAGACTGCACGCCGCCCTGCACCAATCCAATTACTATCGCCAGCACATAAAACTCCGCAACCGCATCCATGAAATAACCGTAGATGGTTACAGCAACATAAATACCGATTGCGATCTCTATGCCGGCCCTGGCGCCGATTTTTTCACCCAGTTTGCCGTAGGCGATAGCGGCCGGGAAACCGACGAACTGGGTAATCAGGAATGCCCACACTAGGCTTATCTGGTCGAACTCAAGGCGGATCCCGTAATCCATCGCCATCCTGATGATCGTGTATACGCCGTCGATATAAAACCAGTAAGCCAGCAAAAAAATCCATACAGCTTTCAACCGACGAATTTCCCGGAAGGTCGCAAGCAGCTGCTCGATGCCGCCGGAAACTGCCCGCGTAAACGGAATGCCTGAATCGATTTGTCTCTCTTTGACACCTACGAACAGGGGCATGGAAAATAACGCCCACCACAGACCGGCCAAGATAAATGAAGCCAGCATTGCCTGGTCTCTGCCGGAGAATCCGAAGGTTTCGGGAGCGGTAGTAAACGCGATGGCTATGACCAATGCGAGGCCACCTCCCAGGTATCCTGCGGCAAACCCGAATGCTGAAACCATATCGAACTTGTCTCGCGCCGCGACGTCGACCATCAGTGCATCGTAAAAGATATTGGCGCCAGCAAATCCGATCCCAGTCAATGCGTAAACACATAACGCCAGTAACCACTGGCCTTGCTCGATAAAAAACAACGCCGATACGAACACGACGCCGATTGTTGCAAAGGTGAATAAGAATTTTTTCTTGATTCCACCTTTGTCTGCAACCGCACCCAGCACAGGCGCCAACAAGACGATTACCAGGCTGGTAACGGAATTGGCGATCCCGAGTGGCGTGGTGCTGTTTTCGGAACCGGAATCCGCAAACCAGAAGTTGCTGAAAACCAACGGGAAAAATACCGCCACTACGATGGCCGCATAAGCCGAGTTGGCCCAGTCGTAGAGGGCCCAGGACAAGGTTCTTCTGTTGCACAAATCATTCATGTTATGTTCTTGTCAGCCCGAGTTATGCAGCCGATTCTGACTGCACAGATAGTGATCACCGGTACCTGTGCCTGTAACATGGTGCGCTTGGGGCCCAGTAACAGGAAGTCAGCGCTTGCAGCGAGCGCGATAGAAGCCGTATTCATCACCTGTGCATGACTAACGCCGCTATAGGCGAAACACCACCACCCGGTTAATGTTTTCGTCGCCGCACAGATTGCCCAGTGTCGCCTCATCGACGATCGGGATTCCGTCGGGGTAATCGGCGCCAGCCAGCGAGGGCGCGTAACGTCGCCCGGCGATATCCGGAATCTGGTTTGCGGCAAAGGCAATCGCTCGGCTGTCGGGAGCGTCGCGGCAGACCATGTTGAAGTTGTGAAAATCGCGACCTGCCGCGTCCATAAAAACCACATAAGTGGGTTTTTGTTTACCTGACATAGACGTGTTAACACATAAAAACAGAGGTTAGAGAGCAATTATTTCTAAGTTGAAGAATAAGTATATACAAGTTAGTCAGCGACCTGGAAATCCGAAAAAGACTTCATTACTTCCAGCGGCAAGGGAAACACGATAGTGGTGGCATTTTCGCTGGATATGTCATTCAGGGTTTGCAGGTAGCGCAGTTGCAGGGTTTGCGGATTCTTTGACATGATTTCCGCAGCTTCCAGCAACTTCTTCGAGGCCTGCAATTCACCCTCGGCATGGATCACCTTGGCGCGGCGCTCGCGCTCGGCCTCGGCCTGCTTGGCGATGGCGCGGACCATGCTCTCGTTAAGGTCGATATGTTTGATTTCAACATTGGTGACCTTGATCCCCCAGGACGCGGTTTGTTCGTCGAGAATGTTCTGAATATCGGCGTTGAGTTTTTCCCGCTGCGACAGCATTTCGTCGAGATCGTGTTGGCCCAGAACCGAACGCAAAGTAGTTTGTGCAAGTTCACTGGTGGCGACAAAGAATTGCTCCACCTGGATGATTGCGCGTTCCGGATCGACCACGCGAAAATAAAGCACCGCGCTCACGTGCACGGTGACATTATCGCGAGATATCAGATCTTGCGTGGGAATATCATAGGTAACCACACGCAGATCGACGCGCACCATTTTCTGGATAAACGGGATTACGATAATCAAACCGGGGCCCTTGACCATCTGGAATCGACCGAGGAAGAAAATTACGCCGCGCTCGTATTCCCTGAGGATACGGATCGCCGAAATAATAACCGCTAGTATCAGTATTGCTGGCGTCAGGTATTCCAATAAGTACATATCTATTCCTCCCCGGGCGATTCATCGACCGGTTCAACTTGTAAAACCAATTTATCGAGTGCAGCGACGCGCACCTTTTGGCCCTCAGCCAGCGGTACCCGCGTTTCCGCAAGCCAGGATTCACCGTCGATATCCACGCGACCGCGTTCGCTGAACGCCTCGCGCACAATCCCGATATGGCCAATCATGTATTCGCTGCCGCTGACTACCTGTGTACGTCTGAGCGTGGCAAACTTTTTCAATATCCACAGCATGAATCCGCCCGCGGTCAGCGCAGTAGCGCCGATCATCGGGGTCGAAACGGCGATATAATCGTCGTCAAACAACATGATAGAGCCGACGGTAAACGCTAGCACCCCGCCGAGACCGAGGATACCGCCGCTGGTAACGAATATCTCCGAAATGATAAAAACGAGTCCAATTGCGAGCAACGCGAGCCCGGCGTAGTTGATCGGCAACACCTGAAATGCATACAGCGCCAATAGCAGACTGATGACACCGACGACACCGGGCAGAATCGCCCCCGGATTGGAAAATTCGAGAATCAGACCATAGATTCCGATCAGCATCAACACGTAGGCAATATTGGGATTGGTAATGATGGCCAACAGTTCCGAACGCCAGTCCGGAGAAATGCGCTCGATGACTAAGGCATCGGTGTCGAGTACAACGATACTACCCTTGACATTGATTTCTCTGCCGTCGAGCTGCTCTAACAATGCTTTGAGATCTGGCGCGACCAGATCGATTACGTTTTGCTCGAGCGCTTCTTGTGCGCTCAGGCTGGCCGCTTCGCGCACTGCTTTCCTCGCCCATGCTTCATTACGATTCCTGAGTTTCGCCAAGCCTGTTATATAGGCGGTGGCGTCGTTGATGATTTTTCGTTCCATGCTGGTTTTATCATCGTCGACATGGCCATCTTTGCCAGGTTGCGACGGATCAGTCGGTATTTTCGGCAATCCCCCAATCTGTACTGGTGTGGCTGCACCCAGATTTGTCGCGGGTGCCATCGCCGCTACATGACTCGCATAAAGGATATAAGTACCCGCGCTTGCCGCGCGCGACCCTTGTGGCGAAATATAAGTAATCACGGGGACGTGGGCATCTAGTATCGCTTTGATGATTTCGCGCATGGAATGATCGAGACCTCCAGGAGTATCCATCTGCAAGATAACCATGGCGGCACGATCGGCATCAGCATTATCGATGCTACGCACGATAAGTTCCTGGGTGACCGGTCCAATCGGACCATTGATTTCAACCAGGTAGGCCTTGTTCCCATCGTTGGCAATGGCTACAGCGACGCTTATGAGCGCGGCGATGCCCAGGAACAGGCGGAGCAATGATTGTAAGTACTGCATAAAACTAGCTAAAGATTACAAACAGTTTCCCCTGCTCTCATTGACCTGTATCACCTGCCATCGATATTCGGGGTTTTCGCCCGGCTGCCTCTGCCGGCACAGCAACAAGCCAATGCACCGTTAATTGACCAGTCGCAACTACCGGCCTTCCGCAGAGGATAAAATACAGAATTGACTCAGGTATTGCGCATGAATGATACCCAACCCGGAAAAAAAATAGGTGAAATATTAAAATAAGCAGCAACAACTCTTGCCGTGGTGGCGTTACCTGGTCTGGTTCTCTGTGCTGTTCGTGTTCGCCTGGTACTTTTTGGGCCCTACCGACAGGGACCGGATAATCCTGTCCTATAGCGATTTCAAAGCCAGCGTGATGGACGATCAGATCGCCTGGGTGGAAATGCAGGGCGATCGCGTTTCGGGTGAACTTCATCAGCTCCGTATGCCTGAAACGGGGTGCCTTGGATCCCAAAACCCGCTTCATAACGACCCTGCCACCAGTACAGGACCCAACCTGATCGCCCTGCTGGAGCAGCACGGGGTCGAAATCCGCGCTGTATCCTCGGAGGCGCACTGGTTGGCAAAAGCAATCATCGGTGTATTGCCGTGGATGCTGATTATCGGTCTGATCTGGTACACCACCAGCCGGATGCAAAAGCGCTTGGGCAGCCTCGGTGGTGGCGGCTTGTTCGACTTCGGCAAATCCAGGACCAAACGCTTTCGCCAGTCGGATTCCGAACTGACTTTCGACAATGTCGCCGGGCTGGAAAACGCCAAGCGAGATATGCGCGAAATCGTGGGTTATCTGAAAAACCCGGAACATTACCGCAAGCTGGGCGCCAAGATCCCCAAAGGTATATTGCTTATGGGGCCTCCCGGCACGGGCAAAACGCTGTTGGCCAAGGCCGTGGCCGGCGAAGCCAACGTTCCTTTTTTCAGCATCAGCGGGTCGGAGTTCATCGAAATGTTCGTCGGCGTCCGCGCATCGCGCATACGTGATATGTTTGCCAGCGCGCGCAGGGAAGCGCCCGCGATTATTTTTATCGACAAAATCGATTCGGTGGGCCGCGCCCGCGGTACCGGATTGGGTGGCGGCCACGACGAGCGCGAGCAGACACTGAACCAGATTCTCGGCGAAATGGACGGTTTCGACCCGCACGAAGCGGTGGTAGTGCTAGCGGCGACTAATCGACCCAACGTCCTCGACGCCGCACTGTTGCGCCCGGGCGGCTTCGACCGCAAGATCACGCTGGATCTGCCGGACAAAAAGCACGCCGGGCCATACTCGAAATCCACTCCGCGGCCGTGCCGCTCGACGACGATGTCGACCGGGGTCGCCTGGCGGCGCTGACGGTCGGTTTTTCCGGCGCCGACCTGGAAAACCTGGTGAACGAGGCGGCGCTGCTGTCCGGGCGTGAAAACCGCGAAACGGTGAACATGGAATCATTGCTCAATGCGCGTGACAAGGTGGTGCTCGGCGGTAAACGCGAATTGATTATCGGCGACGAGGAGAAAGCCCTGGTCGCGCATCACGAAGCCGGGTACGCGATTGCCGCCAGCCTGCTGGCCAACGCCGATCCGCTGGACAAGGTCACCATCATCCCGCACGGCCGCGCCCTGGGCGCCACCGAACTGATTCACGAGGAAGAACATTATAATCTGCGCCGCAGCTGCGTCTACGACCGCATCGGCGTGATGCTCGGTGGTCGCGCTGCGGAGCAACTGATTTTCGACGAAGTCAGTTCTGGCGCCGAGGACGATCTCAAACAGGCAACGCGCCTGGCGCGCCATATGGTGACGCACAGGGGCATGAGCGAAAAACTGGGCCCGGTCGCGTTTCGGCGGGGAGAAGGGCATATTTTTCTCGGCCACGAAATGACCCAACAACGAGACTTCAGCGAGCATACGCCCGGCTTATCGACGATGAAATCGGCTCTCTGCTCAAGCGTATCGAACAGGAAATTGCCACATTACTGCAGCAGCACCGACCGCAACTGGAAACGCTGGCATCTGGTAGTCACCGATTCTTACTCAAAACGCATCTACACGGCGATAGTGCACGACCTGGCCTCGCAGTCCTGGGATTCGCGGGGTACCGGTCTGGAATAATGGATGAAATTATTCTGCGATTCCGTAAAAATTGCACAAATTACGACTCACAATGGACCCGGATATTGGCCAGGCTACTATAATTGGCAATCCACGGAATTTTCGAGAGGCAATCTAAAATTATCAACGGAAAAAAAATCGTCGTCGTTATGCCGGCCTATAACGCCGAGCAAACGATTAGCCACACCTATAACGACCTGCCCATGGATGTAGTCGACGATGTCGTGCTGGTCGATGATGCCAGCCATGACGAAACCGTTGCGATTGCGGAAAAGCTGGGTATCAGACATATCATCATTCACGACGACAACAAGGGTTACGGCGGTAACCAGAAAAGCTGCTATCAGAAAGCCCTGGACCTGGACGCCGACATCGTCATCATGGTTCATCCGGACTATCAATACACGCCCAAACTGGTACGTGCAATGGCCGCATTAATCGCCGAAGACATATTCGATTGCGTGCTGGGATCGCGCATTCTCGGCACGGGTGCGCTGAAAGGCGGCATGCCGCTGTACAAGTATATTGCCAATCGCGGCCTGACCCTGATCGAGAACCTGCTAACGGGCTACAAGTTGTCGGAGTACCACACCGGTTACCGGGCCTTCTCGAAAAACCTGCTGCAAAGCCTGCCGCTGCACCACAATTCGGATGATTTTATTTTTGATAATCAAATGCTGCTGCAAATCATCTTCTACAATTTCAGCATTGGCGAGGTGACCTGCCCTACTCGTTACATGGATGAAGCCTCGTCTATCGGCGGTATGCGGGTGATAAAATACGGCCTCGGCGTACTGCAGGAATCGGTGCTGTACCGTTTGAATAAAATGGGGATTATAAAACGCCGCCTCTATCAGAATTAGGGTTCAACGATCTGACCGTCTGGGAGAGGACACACAGAGTCGGTTTTTTGAACTAAGATTCGCTTGGAGTATCTGAATCAACCGGCAACCGAATCAATGAGCAGGCAAGCAACGCCCTTCAATGCCCACACAATCGGCTATCTCGCATTTCTTGCGATAGCCACCATTGCGGCCTATTCAGGAATTTTCAATCAGGAAGTCCTTCGATGGGATGACAAAATCTATCTGAACGCCGACCTGGTTCAGTCACTATCGATGGATAACCTGATATCCATGTTAAGCGTCAAGCACAACGGAAACCGGCATCCCCTGACAACGCTGAGTCTTGCATTAGATCAGGCTTTGTGGGACGCCAATCCCACCTATAGCAAATTGACCAACCTGCTGCTGCATTTGGTAAACGTAGTGCTGTTTTACGTTCTCTCATTCCTGGTGTTGCGCCATGCCACCGAAACTGTCGCGGCGACCAACAGGCCGGCGATCGTCGATTTGCTGCTGCAGGACCGAACCCGGTTTGCGGTTTACGCAAGTCTTGCCGCCGCCACCCTGTTTTCGCTGCATCCGCAGCATGTCGAATCGGTGGCCTGGATTTCGGAACGAAAGGGTCTGCTTTGCTCTGCCTTTTACCTCGCCAGCCTGATTACCTACATTAAAGCGGCAAAAGAACGGCAGCTGTTTTACTCGAGATTGACCATCGTTTTCGTGTCGTTGGCGCTAATATCGAAACCGATGGCGATCAGCCTGCCGGTAGCATTCGTGTTACTGGATATTTACCCATTAAAAAAAGTACCCAATCTCAATGTCTCCGTCGACACGATAAAAACCCTGCTGGCGGGAAAGTCGATTTACATCTTGCTGAGCGTCGCCTCCATCGTCATCACCCTGCTTTACCAGGAGCCCCAGAGTTCAGCGGTACTCGGCTATGTACCTCGTCTGCTCAATGCATTTTCAGCCTACCTGCACTATCTGTTCTCAATTTTCTATCCGGTCGATCTTTCGCCGTTTTATCCCTTCCAACAATCAAGCCTGCAGCCATCGCTCGCTAGCATTTTTTCGGTGCTGGCATTTTCGGGGCTGGTTTATGCCGTCGTGGCGCTCTATCTAAAACAGATACATTTTCCTTTGGTTGTGTTTATCTTTTATCTGGTTTCACTGTTACCGGTAATCGGTATCGTCAAGGTCGGTTACCAGGCGATGGCCGATCGTTATGCCTACCTGCCGACCATGTGGATATACCTGTTGGCGGGCGTTGCCCCGTACGCGTTGTTCGCGAGGCTGCAAAAGACCGGACCTGGATTTATTGCGCCCGTCGTGCTCGCCGCGGTATCCCTGTTACTTGGCGCCACCACCTATGAACAGTCCAGGCACTGGGAAAATGATTTCCGGCTCTGGCAAAGAGCGATCGACATTTACCCGGATAGCGCATCCTTCGCTTATGTCAATCTGGCCGCGGCTCATAGTGCCAGGGGAGATCTGGAAATGACGCAAATCGGGCAACTGATTGACAAGGCAATTTCGATATCACCGCGGGAACCCTATATTCTCCGGGCGGCGGCCAACTATCGAGGCATGATCGGTGACGAGTCAAAGGCTTTCGAGTACCTGCTCAGGATAATCGAGGTCGCGCCCTACAATACCTGGGCCCAGACAACGGTAGGCGATATCTATTTCAGTCGGGGCGATGCCATTAATGCCGGAAACCATTATCTTGCAGCCTTGGAACATGGCGAGGATCCTAAATTACTGGTCTACAAACTGGCCCTGGTCGACTTTCAACTGAAGCGTTACCGGGAAGCGTCAGCGAAGCTGGAAATGTTGAGCGCGGCGGAAATGGGCGAAAAAGAACGTGCGCTGCAACAGCAGATCCAGGCAGCGCAGGCGGGTTCCGCGCAGTAACACCTGTTGCAGAGATAGTCCTCGTTCCGTGACGTGACGCTATTGCCGCGTCCGCGATCACAGGCATAGGCGTAAGCGCCGCACCCTGGCTTGCAATTGCTGACCGCACAGTTTCCAGCACGGCAAACGGCATCAGCGGCAACGCCGGTAGACTCCAGCCTAAATGCGCCTGCCATTCACGTTGGTCACGCTTCCGAGTCAGTAACTGATAAAGTCGATTTTGCGGTCGCGGGAAAAGCCTGCGCAGGCTGCTTTGCAAAGAGCCGTAAACCTTCTGACTCGCGGTTAAGCTAGCGCGGGAAACGAACTCCAGCCCAATCGAGTCCGGGATTTTGTCCAGTCATCCCTTTTCGAAATGCGAGACATGCCGACATCGTCTGAGCGGATAACTGCATTTGGCGGTATCGAAATCGTGCGCCTCGAACAAACGTTCGAATTCGGCGTCACCTCAGTTCCAGCTGACAACGGCGTCGATCGCAGCGAGGAAGCGGCACACTGATCGCGGCTCTACCCGCTCGATCGGATCCCTGTCTGAGTTTCTCGATATACTTTTAACAACGGGAAATCAGATATCGATCAGCTTTCCTGGTTCGCAACCGCGCCGGTAGAAACAAAGTTTAACTTCAATAAAAAAAAGCGGGCAGGCCGATAGCGATGTAAACACAATACTGATTCAATCGACCCAACAAAGAAACCAGCGCGCCATTACTCGATGCGGCGGATTCGTACAGGTAGGCAAATACGCTCTCGGTGATACCCAGGCCGCCGGGCGTGATTGGCACCGTATTAAAAAACAGCGCGATCGGGTCGAGGATGAAGTGGGCAAGTAACGGTAGATTATCGTTGATCAGGATGCCGATAATGACGAAGTTGAATATGGTAATACTCTGGGAAACAGCCGTTATCGCAAGACACAGCCCGACATCCCGACGAAAAACGATAATCCGTTGAATCCCCTCGACGATTCGGTGTAACAGCGCGGGAAGTCGTTTATAGACGAGCGATAACGGACCTTGTTCCAGCAATCGTTTACTGGACATCAATCCGATCGCCACGCTAAGGGCGAGTAAACCGCCGACCGAGACGGCGATAAAACCGCTATGGATGAATTGCAGATCGATCAGCACCCCGATCACCGTGGCGATCGCCGCGAGCAGTATCAGCGCATAGATGCCAATCATCCTATCGGCAAGAATGCAGGTAAAAGCATCTACCTTGCGATCCCTGCTTTTCAGGCAAAAATAAGTCACCCGAATCGCATCGACGCCCACAAGCCCCGGCAGCATCAGGCCCAGGCTCATACTGGCGAGGTTGACGCGTATCGCCTCCCTGATACTGACATCGAAATCGAGCAGGTTTAACAGGCGCCACATACGCAGCGACAAGAGAATCGCGCCAGCAAACAACAGTAGCGCATTGAGGCCGAGCAGCTGTGCGGCATTGCCATCGAGTTCCAACTGCCGAAATAAAGTCAGATCCAGCGCATCACTGTCATAGAGCCAGTACAGCAGGGTAAAGGCAAGCGACAGTTTTAAACTGAGGATCAGGAACTTCTTCAACATTGGCGCAACATGTCAAAACAGACAACAACAGAGTATAGGAAAAAATCACCGTACATTCCGAGGCAAAAAGCAGCCTCGGGCTCTGATATTGGCGTCCCCGCGTGAACTGGCAATCCAGGTTGCCCGGGGATGGGGTGTCCAGGCGCAAAACCCTGCGCGAAATCAATCTCGATCTCGTGAGGTACATCATTGGACTTGCCAGCCCGGTAAAAAGCCAGGGCAGTTGAGTTAAAGGTAAGCGTCCGGTAAACCCCACCTGGCGGACTGCGGGGCTAACGGCGCTTTTTCTTTTTCCGACGTTTCTTGTTTTGTACTGTGCGAGTTTTTTTGGCGGGTGGCGGATCGTTAATCTCCTTCACTGCCGTCAGTAGGTGCGGTGGGATTCGCCAGTGACGCCCGTCGTCAGTATCGACGTTGACGGTCTTTC
>Ga0209150_1000194_pt1 | contig 22813 bp, 17 predicted proteins | sample WorMetTyACAVOLI3_FD_187424 | JGI IMG/M metagenome (GOLD analysis project Ga0209150, IMG submission 187424) | Marine gutless worms symbiont microbial communities from Max Planck institute for Marine Microbiology, Germany - Olavius algarvensis... ... | reverse complement strand
GGACAGACGGACAGACAGACACCACATGACGACATAGGCCGCGCTTGCATAGCATCGCGCTGCAGAAAGCCGGATCTGGACCCGTCTGATAAGAAATCATACTGACCGATATCAAGCCTCAGTGTTTTGTCGAAGGTTCTTGAGCGACTCGTTAACTCATCCGACATCTCTGTGAGTGCAAGCTGCATGCTGCCTGAAATGCAGTCAGCGTACCGCTCCTACCACTCAACTGAGACTGCAGTAGCCTACTTCGAGTTGTCAGTTACATCCTCGAAGCACTGGATCGTGGCGATCTTACAGCTCTTACGCTGATCGACCTATATCTGCCGCGTTTCACAGTGTCGACCACATGGTGGTACTTTGTGTCTTCATATGGTATTCGCTCCACTGTTCTTAATTGGTTTACTTCATATGTACACAGCCATCTTGAATTTTAAAAATTTCAATTTTTGGTCATGTGTCTGTAACCGGGTTCAATATCTGATGGAGTGTACTAAATTTCATCAAAATCGGACGATTTTTCACTGATATATGGCGATTTAACGATTTTCAAAATGGCGGCTGTCCGCCATCCTGGTTTTTAAAAATTTGCCGTTTTTTGTGATGTAGCCGTCGTCGACATGCCGTTTTGATTTTTCATACAAAATTTCGCTGAAATCGGACAATTGGTCGATGAGTTATGGCCAAAAAATCGATTTTCAAGATGGCGGCCGCCGCCATCTTGAATTTTAAAAATTTCAATTTTTGGTCACGTGACTGTCATCGGGTTCAATATCTGCTTTAGTGTACCAAATTTTATCAAAATCAGATGATTTTTCACTGAGATATGGTGATTTAGCGATCTTCAAAATGGCGGCCGTCCGCCATCTTGGATTTGTTATGACGTCACAATACTGCATCACCGGACACATTTTCGTTGTCCAAATATTGTCCTGAAATTTCATGTTGATCGGTGTTATAGTTTCAGAGATACTTGCAATATCGTAAGTTGGCCTTTTGGCTGTACATAACGGACCATGGCAATTTTGGGGTTGCGCATGCGCTGTGTCACGTCAGGGGGTCAAAAATTACCACTCGTATGAAATTTTTGACCCCTATTTGCCTATTCAGTCACTATGCCACTTTTAGGCGTCTACGATGACGATTAGGCCTAAGAGGTGTTCTAAGGGGAGCATCCCCATTGTTAAGCGATTTTTAGGCGAAAATTTTCAGTCCCGTCAAAAATGGTCCCCAAAATGGCGCTAATTTGGGGAAATGGGGGTCTAAATGTTAGATTTTATGATCGCGACCCCGAAAAAGCACATCCTTGCGCGGAACCGCGTGTTGTGGCATACGTACTATGTACAATAATCGACGGCACAATTACGTTGGAGCGCCGTTTGATAATACGTATTTGGTTGATGCCGAATTGGTTGAACAAATGATTGGTAACATGCACCGTGGTAAAGCTGCTGGCCTAGATGGTTTAACTGCAGAACATTTGATCTTTTGTCACTCTCTATTACCATGCATCCTAGCAAAATTATTTAACCTGTTTATACGCTATGGCCACGTTCCTGCAGCATTTGGCATAAGCTATACAGTCCCTTTATTAAAAGGCTCATCAAGTAGTTACAGCAAAAACTTAACGACTGATGATTTTAGAGGTATCTCAATTAGTCCAGTAATATCGAAACTATTCGAACACTGTGTGCTTCGGCGATTTGAGTCGTACTTTGTTACCTCAGACAATCAATTTGGGTTCAAGAAGCAGACTGGCTGTTCGCATGCTATTTTTACTGTCAGGTCGGTAATAAATCATTATACAGCACATGGTAGCACTGTGAATCTGTGCGCTGTAGATATTTCTAAAGCCTTTGATCGCATGAATCATTTTGGTTTATTCTGTACATTAATGGACCGTTTACTACCGGTAAACATTTTGCAACTGCTAGAAGACTGGTTTGCCAAATGTTTCACATGTGTGAAATGGAATTCAGTAACATCATGTTTCTTTCAGTTGACACGAGGAATCCGGCAGGGTGGCGTGCTATCGCCATACTTGTTTGCGATATATGTTGACAACGTAATAACAACTGTTGAACATAAACGCCTTGGATGTTTATACAAGTCCGTTTGTGTTAGTATTATCATGTATGCAGATGACATTGTTTTGCTGTCGCCATCAGTTACAGCTTTACAAGAATTGTTACATGTCTGCGAAGGAGTACTTCAAAACTTAGATCTTTTTATCAATCCTAAGAAGTCCGTCTGTATGCGCATAGGTCCTCGTTATAACATGTCATGTTATGATATAGTTAGCTCTAATGGATGTGCTCTGCAGTGGGTGGAGTCTGTTAGATATCTAGGAGTGTATTTTGTTAAAGCTAGACAATTTAAGTGTCGATATGATCGTGCTACAGCGTCATTTTATCGTGCATTTAATGCAGTTTTTGGTAAAATAGGTAGATCCTCTTCTGAAGAGGTAGTTCTGCAGTTAATTAATTCTAAGTGTATGCCGTGTTTATTGTATGCACTTGAAGCTTGTCCAATTAATAAAACGCAAGAAAGGTCATTGGAATTTACTATAAACAGAGTTTTAATGAAAATTTTTCGTACTGTGTCAGTAGATGTGATAAGAGAGTGTAGACTGTGGTTTGGTATACCGGACATAAAGGTGTTGGTTGTTAACCGCAAAAAGAAATTTCTAATGAAATATGCTAACTCTGCAAACGGACTCTGTCAGTTGTTTGGCATTGGTGCTTTGTCAGAGTATTATAGTTAAGTGTATTTTTCTTTTTTACTTATTGCTTGTTTTAGGGGCCTAATTGGCTGTAGCGAGTTGCAAGAACCCCCCAAAAAACGGAAAAAAAACTAACACGTTTTGGTGCGCAAAGTCACGCATGCGCGGAAACGAAACCCTTGGGCGGATCGTGACGAACTTTTGCACAGGTGTAGGGGTCCACGACGTAATCATTTCTGCCAACTTTTATGACTGTCGCTTATGGGGTTTGAGCGTGGTGGGGGGTCAAATTTTGGCTTTCTCCATTGACTTGCGTCGTCGCCCTTACAACACTCTGCATGTCACGCTCTGCATGTGTGATCTGCAGTCAGTGCTCAATGCGGCTGCAAGATTGGTGTATAACGGTCGTAAATATCACCACTTCTGCGCGACTTGTGGGACGGAACGGTCCGGAACGGCGTTCCGCCTGCTCGCTGAATTCTGGGGTAGCGTACCGCCTGCTAATGTTTGATGGAAATGCGGCGGAACGTCTCATTGGTTAGCTTTAAATGGTCGGCGGTTGCGTTACCGGACAAGTAGGCTGAACCGTGGACGTCAGTATAAATAGGCTTAATAGCATCTATTATACAGACGTCCATGGATGGACTAAGTTTGTAGAGTTGTACCGCGGACTGCTTAATGACCCAGATTGTAACATAGTTTGTAACAAACATAAACATTGTAACATATAACATAACCGGACCTATTATGCTCATTATTTTATTTTTAGTTTCACATTCTAATTTTTTGTTTGTTCCGTGTGGTAGACTTAGCTGGCTACCCGTCAGCTTTTTACTGCACGTTAAATACCCACTATCGTATCGTATCGTATAAACAGACGGATAGCAGCAGCTCGACAATTTGAGCAGGAGTGCGAGTCCGTTGGCAGCTGCTGGAGTCAAAATGCACTAATCCTACTCCCCAAATGTCGCCGCCACTGCCAGTCACGTTGTCGCAGTCTCGCAGAGCACATTACACTGTTTCTTATTAGGCACGAAAATCCTTAGTTAGGCCTATGTGTCGTTTAAAGTGCGTGCGAATGTGACGTAGCGGAAATTACGTCATCGAAAGTTTTGTGTGAGCGTAAGTCATTAGTTACTCAGTTTGTCACATCATGATGAATGCTGGACGGCCACTCAAACGTCTGAAAGTCTCAACGTATTGTGTGCGCAGCTGACGCGCGATCTGTTTGCGACAGCTAAGTTATTCCATACCAAACGTCATGGCAATATTCCGACGGCAACCACCAATGGCGGCGTCGGATGCAGGCGTCGTATTCTAAAATTTCGATTCTCAACGAATATCTGGCTTTGCGATCGTTAATTGCTGCACCGTGATTAGTTTATCGCACGTAACGGCCGGGTTTTTGTGGACTGCGAGTATGGGACGACCAAGCGCCACGCGCTGTAACAGCAGTCAGCGCGAGATCCACTATTGCAAGCGCGGTCTTGCGCTTTTCACAGTCACGGTCGTCCGTGAATTGTGCTTATGACAGCAAACGCTCGACGTTACGCCGAAGACAACAGAACATAGTCGTTTAGTCGAATTCTACGCACTGGTAAATCTGAAGCCGAAATAACTAACAATTAAAGACTGCTCGACGTTTCGTAACTACAGACAGATAGAAGCATCGCGCGCCCTCTTCGCGACAGCAAAGCTACGGTAGTTGTACACTTTGTATTTTAGCTTCAGTCTACTTTTTGCATTGGATTTATTGGGCGTAGGCAGCACCGACACCCTTGCTTATCGTGCAAAAATTTTGCAAGTCACTCAACTTCGTTCAAGGTCATTGCAAAATAGAGCCAATCGATGGACCATAGGCTATAGGTCTGCCGTTGTCTAGGCTACCTGTATCTTGTCAAAGTTCAACCCTGTGGCTAGGTCACAAGACAACGTTGCAGACAGACAGACGACAGTATTACAGTACGTCCCGTGCCGTAAGGCGAACGTAACGTAGTAGGCCTAACGCGTTCGCCTAAAAAGGTACGTAACTGGTAACTACACGGTGGAGCATAATTACCGGACCACTAGCTTTCAACAGCATATCAGTGTACAATTAGTTTACATGAAAATTTCAGACAGTATAGCTTACATTTTTAGACATGGCTATTAACGCCAGAAAATCGTCATGTATGCGCTTTGGACCGGGACACAAAAGCTGTTGCGCTGATGTCTCAGTGTCGGGTTTTGTAATTAGTTGGACAACGTCGTCTAGGTATCTAGGTGTTTACCTAGAGAGCTCTGTTAAGTTCAAATGCTCTTTTACTAAGAACAAAGCTGGCTTTTATAAGGCCTTCAACAGCATTTTTGGAAAAATTGGACGCAACGCTTCAGAGGAAGTTCTTTTTGCATTGATTAAATCAAAATGTTTACCAGTTCTCTTCTATGGCACTGAAGCATGTCCAGTAACCTCAGCAGATACCGGTAAGCATTCACTAGAATTCACCATGAACAAAGTATTGTACAAAATATTTGGGGCTATGTCCAAGGACTCCTGTGGTGAAATTTGTAAATATTTTGGTATTGATAAGGTAGAAGAATCAATTAGTCATCGTCAGGAAAAATGTGTTACGAGATATTCTGGATACAGTAACTCGTTATGTCACTCGATATCCGCTAGGCTGTGACATGTTAAATTACTAATTTTGTATTATTGTTTGTATTATTGTTTGTGTGTGTTTTTACTTAATTTACGATATTTTCTTTGCTACCATGTGATGGTGAATAAAGTTGTATATATAGCCGAGGGAATGCCGAGTCTGCAAATCTGAAAATAATTTGTCTTTTGATTAAATATTCTGTGCTAGCAGCAGTTTAAAGAGACATTAGTAAAAGTGCTGCTCGATCACTAGTCTGACGCCCTGCCATTACATTAGGTTACATATATATACGGTCCTCCTAAGGCCGAATATATGAACATTTCTCAGTGTCCACCTAATGACCAGATTTTGCCCACGGTGCACCTAAGGTCGGATTCGTATCTTCATATATACGGTCTTCCTAAGGCCGAATATATTGATATTTCTCACTGTCCACCTAATGACCAGAATTTGGACACGGTGCACCTAACGTCGGATTAATATCTTTATATATAGCACGGTCCTCCTAAGGTGGAATTTTCGAAAGTCATTTCCGCGGTATAATATACCGATATTAAGTAGGCATGTGTTGGAGCCAACTGCTGACAGACACAAAGCATCGCGCGGCCGCTGTGCGACAATGAGCTTCTTGTCAAAAAAATTCCCCGCCTCATGGGTCTGTTAGGGTCAGGACCCACGTACTGGGTCGGTTAGGGTCAGAAATATGGGTTGTCAATGTTCAAAAACTTACTCAATGTGTGGGTCGGTTATGGTAAGAAGTATGGGTAGGTGCCAGACTGCCAGTTTTCAATTTTTTTAACACCAGAAAAATGGCCGGGTGGGGGAATGTTTGGGGACTATCTGGGGGTATGTTCAGGGGTTAATGCACTGCACTCATAGGCAAGATATTTTAACTTTATTTACCCGTGGTATGTGACTATCATTACGTGTTATAGGGCAATGATTCATGGAGCGTAGGACATTTCCATTTGGACATTTCCCAGCTTGAAGTTCGGACATATTCCCCGGGTCATTTCCCCCACCCGGACACTTCCCTCTCCCTTTTTACATGGTGTAGAACATTTCCCCCTACCACCACCACCATGCACCAATCTATATTGGTGCATGGTGGTGGTGGCAGGGGAAATGTTCTACACCATGTAAATTGAAGCTCATTGGTGCGATAAAGCGATAAAGATAAATAAAGCGATAAAGCGACAGATAAAGCGATCTACTGCAACTGCAAACTGGCACTAGCCCGCACTCCTAACCCTAACCGACCCACGGGGCGGGAATTATCTGAAAACTGTCACTAACCCGCATTCCTGACCATAACCGACCCACGACGTGGGGTCCTGACCCTAACCCTAAACCTAATCCTAAGCGACCCACACGGGACATGGAATTTTCTGAAAACTAGCACTAACCCACATTCCTGACCCTAATTAACCGACCCAAGACGTGGGGTTTTAACCCTAACTGATCCGTAAGGCGGGGAAATGTTTAGAAAACTGACACTAACCCATATTCCTGACCCTAACCGCTATCAATTTTGTACACGTTAACGGTAGATCGCTTTATATAGATTGGCGCATGGTGGTGGTAGTGGTAGGGGGGAATGTCCTACACCACATAAAAAAGGGGGATTGCCCGGGCGGGGAAATGTCCGGGGAATGTCCCAGGGAGATGTCCAGGGGAAATATTCGGATGCCGATTCATGTTAACCTCCAATGTTAGCCTGCAGCTAGCTTTTCATTGTGTCACCATCATCGACACCATGTAAGGTCTACATTACATGTATTAATTTATCTGAAGTCCACAACATTACGCAAATTGATGATATTAATAATAATGGTGATGCTGTGCCTGCAGGGACTTTTCCATATTATAATAAAAAACAAGTGCGTCAGTAGAACTGAAACCTGCCATTCGCATTTCAAATAGCTTTTCCACGAAGCACAGATTTCACGGGGTTTCTACAGGGAGGGTCAAAAAGCTATATACGCTGCTTGTAAGCCTCGATTTTTAGTGGTTGCTGAGATATAGGGGACGTAAAGGCTAGAAATGGTCAAAAATTCGAATTTTTTTCGAACTTTTGGCCCACCCTGTAGAAACCCCTTGGCCAAAGTGGATGGCTCTGTGCCAGGATGTGCGCAGGTCCGTGGCCTACATACGCGACCGCACTTGGCGACGCTAAGGAAAACAGAAACTGCAGACGGCTGAGTTGGTGTAGGCGTAAGCCGCAAAACTGGTCTTACGTCACTCACTTTTGGCTCACCTTGTAGAACCCCGTGAGCGATGGGTCATACGATACGATACGATAGTGTGTATTTAACGTGCAGTAAAAACCTGACGGGTAGCCAGCTTAGTCCACCACACGGAACAAACAAAATTAAAATGTGAAACTAAAAATAAAACGATGAGCATGATAGATCCGGTCCAGTCCCGTTGTCATGAAGGCAGTCCGGTAGGTGAAAGAAGTCTAAGGTGGGAAAAATTTGTTGAAAATGTACGTTTTGAGCCTGGAGTGAAAGAGTGAAGGATGATGAGAGGGGTGATGATAATAGAAATAAATGTAAAAAAAACTGTGGTATATACACTAGTTAAAGGCGCATTACACATCGAAAACTGCAAAAATTACAAAAAGGTGTTTTCCCACCAGCACATCGCCTAAGTGTCAATGTGCTGTTGAGTAATAGCACCTTTTTGTAATTTTTGCAGTTTTCGATGTGTAATGCGCCGTTAACTCGTGTATAAACCACATTTTTTAACATTTACATTTGCAGTTTTATTACGTTTCTGTAGCTGTAGTGTTACCCTATTCAGGGTACGTAGTATGTGGTACGGTGTACGTGGTCCGCATCATTTTTGAGGTGCTCCCGTAGCCCAACAGCCACTACCTACCAAATTTGGTATTAAAGTTGTTACTGCAACTTACTATAGTTCAGACTGTAAGAACAGCTTGTACTACCGTACAAGCCGTGATCAACCGTACACGGCGTACAAGCTGTTGTATAAGCTAATGTCCAGTGCATTAGTCCGTAAAATTTGATGCATATATCTTCATCCAGTCCGGAGCTACTGACATTTTTTTATTTCACATAACCTAAAAATCCAAAATGGCGGCAGCTGGCATCTTGTATTTTGAGGTTGTGAATTTGACCATTCCGGCGTGTAGACAGTGTGAAATTTGAGATCTGTACCAAATTTGGTTCAAATATCTGTTATAGTAACTGAGATGCTTAAGACGTTCATTTGATGACGTCACGGGAATTAACTTCCGGTTTCGACCTTTGGTCACGTGGTCATCTCCGCATGGCCGTGATGCATCTTCACATAAAATTTAGTGCAGGTATCTTTATCCAGTCCGGAGTTATTGCCACTTTTCCGAAATTCAAGATGGCGGCCGCCGCCATCTTGGATTTTCAGGTTATGAGAATTTGGCCATTCCGACGTGTTGATAGTGTGGCATTTGTGTTCTGTACCAAATTGGGTTAAAATATATGCAATGGTTACTGAGATCGACGCACTTATGCTTCAGACGTTCATTTGATGACGTCACGCGAATTAACTTCCGGTTTCGACTTTTGGTCACGTGGTCATATGCGCATGGCCGTGATGCATCTTCCTGTAAAATTTGGTGCAGATATCTTTATCCAGTCCGGAGTTATTGACATTTTTCCGAAATTCAAGATGGCGGCCGCCGCCATCTTGGATTTTCAGATTATGTGAATTTGGCTATTCGGGTGTGTTGACAGTGTGGTATTTGTGTTCTGTACCAAATTGGGTTAAAATATATGCACTGGCTACTGAGATCGACGCACTTATGCTTCAGACGTTCATTTGATGACGTCACGCGAATTAACTTCCGGTTTCGACTTTTGGTCACGTGGTCATCTGCGCACGGCCATGCTGCATCTTCCTGTAAAATTTGGTGCAGATATCTTTATCCAGTCCGGAGTTATTGACATTTTTCCGAAATCCAAGATGGCGGCCGCCGCCATCTTGGATTTTCAGATTATGTGAATTTGGCTATTCGGGTGTGTTGACAGTGTGGTATTTGTGTTCTGTACCAAATTGGGTTAAAATATATGCACTGGTTACTGAGATCGACGCACTTATGCTTCAGACGTTCATTTGATGACGTCACGCGAATTAACTTCCGGTTTCGACTTTTGGTCACGTGGTCATCTGCGCATGGCCGTGATGCATCTTCCTGTAAAATTTGGTGCAGATATCTTTATCCAATGCGGAGTTATTGACATTTTGCCGAAATTAAAGATGGCGGCCGCCGCCATCTTGGATTTGTTGGGGGGAGCCATGGGACCACCCACGAAGGCACACTCGTGGTGCGTACTCCCTGTTAAAATTTCGTCATGATCGGATCAGTAGTTTTCAAGTTATAAGGGTTTGAAATTTTTGTCGTTTAGGCTTGAAAGTCCTATTCACGCCCCCAAAATTTGAGTTTTTGGGGAGTTTTACCCCCAAAATTTAGGGGCACATCATTCAGACCCCCAAAAGGCACATCCTTGCGTGATTTCACGTCTAATGAGCTATCGCGCGTAAAAATCCATCAACCGGTCTGACCAGTATGCGAGTCTCAGAAAAAAAGGTATAAATAAAAAAGGCACAAAAACTTTATATTTCACCCATATGCCCAGAAGCCCCCAGTGGATAGATTTGTACCAAATTTGGTTTAGGGGGTCCTCTCGCGGACTTAATCAATTGTGCGGAATTTTGTTGCAGTCGGCTCATGGGTTTCGATTCTATGAGGGGTCAAAATTCGCCATCTCCCATTGACTTGGCCGGTCGCCGTTAACACAGTGCTGGCGCTACCGCGCAGCCAGTGATGAGCTGACAAGTGAATGAGAGGAGGTGAGTCAAGACATGACTGGCGAAGCTGACGGAATGAATCAGGGAGTTGATTCCAGAGTCGGGGTGATCCAATTCTGAATGAGCGATCTGTGAATTTCAATGTGGAGATGGCTGGTGGGCGAGAAAGGGTGACAACTAATGAGGAGCGGGTGCTGCGAGGGGGTTGAACAGAGATTAGATTGTTAAGATAGCTAGGTTGACTGGTTGTAAGAACTTTGTATGTAAGAGAAAGAAGTTTATATCCAATGCGTTCCTTGACCATAGAGAGATTTGAGAATGGGAGTGATATGTGAGGATTTAGGAGCCTTAACAACAGCACGAGCAAGAGAGTTCTGGATCTGTTGGAGCCGGTTAAGTTGATGGTTTAAAAGGTTGTGATAGAGATAGTTACAGTAATCAAGTTTAGAATGGACAATGGAGGTGGCAATGGTGCTGGCTGTTTTGAAGTCGAGATATGGGCGAATACAGCGAAGTTCACGAAGGTGATTGTAGCAGGATTTAGAAAGTGCAGAGATTTGGTCGGAGAAAGTAAGGTGTTCATCACACACTCGCACGGTAGTGCGAGAGTGTTGTAAGGGCGACGAAGCAAGTCAATGGAGAAAGCCAAAATTTGACCCCCCGCCACGCCCAAATCCCGTAAGCGATCGTAATACAAATCGGCACACGTGATTACGTCGTGGACCCCTACACCTGTGCACAAGTTAGTCACGATCCGCCCAGGCGTTTCGTCTCTGCGCATGCGTGACTTTGCGCACCAAAAACGTGTTAGTTTTTCCGGTTTTTTTTGGAGGGGGGGTTCTTGCAACTCGCTATACAGCCAAGGGCCCTGGACGGATTTTGACGCAAAATACAACAAAACACGTCGTTCCGCCCAAGGATGTGCCTTTTTGGGGCCGCGAACATAAAACCTATCATCTTGACCCCCATTTCCCCGAATTAGTGCCATTTGGGGGACCATTTTTGACGGGACTGAAAATTTTCGCCTAAAAATCGCTTAACAATGGGGATGCTCCCCTTAGAACACCTCTTAATCGTCATCGTAGACGCATAAAAGTGGCATAGTGAATAGGCAAATAGGGGTCAAAAAGTTCATACGAGTGGTTATTTTGGACCCCCCGACTACGGGTCACGTGACACAGCGCATGCGCAACCCCAAAATTGCCATGGTCCGTTATGTACAGCCAAAAAGGCTGTCTTACGATATTGCAGGTATCTCTGAAACTACATCGCCGATCGACAAGAAATTTTAGGACAATATTCGGACAATGAAAATGTGTTCGGCGATGCAGTATTGTGACGTCATAACAAATCCAAGATGGCGGACGGCCGCCATTTTAAAAATCGCTAAATCACCATATCTCAGTGAAAAATCATCCGATTTTGATAAAATTTGGTACACTACAGCAGATAATGAACCCGATGACAGTCACGTGACCAAAAATTGAAATTTTTAAAATTCAAGATGGCGGCGGCCGCCATCTTTAAAATCGTTTTTTTGGCCATAATTCATCGATCGATTGTCCGATTTCAGCAAAGTTTTGTATGAGGAAGCAGAACGGCATGTCGATACGGGCTGCATGACAAAAACTGCAAATTTTTAAAATCCAAGATGGCGGACGGCCGCCATTTTGAAAATGGTTAAGACTTAAATCGCCATATCTCAGTGAAAAATTGTCCGATTTTGTTGAAACTTGGCACACTGCATCAGATATATAACCCGATGATAGTCACGTGACCAAAAATTGAAATTTTTAAAATTTAAGATGGCGGCGGCCGCCATCTTGAAAATCGGTTTTTTTGGCCATAATTCATCGACCAATTGTCCGATTTCAGCGAAATTTTGTACGAGGAAGCAGAACGGCATGTCGATACGGGCTGCATGACAAAAACTGCAAATTTTTAAAATCCAAGATGGCGGACGGCCGCCATTTTGAAAATGGTTAAGACTTAAATCGACATATCTCAGTGAAAAATCGTCCAATTTTGATGAAACTTGGTATACTGCATCATATATTGCACTCGATGACAGCCTCGTGACCAAAAATTGAAATTTTTATAATTTAAAGATGGCGGCGGCCGCCATCTTGAAAATCGCTTTTTCGGCCATAACTCATCGATCGATTGTCCGATTTCAGCGAAATTTTTTATGAGGAAGCAGAACGGCATGTCGATACGGGCTGCATGACAAAAACTGCAAATTTTTTAAAATCCAAGATGGCAGACGGCCGCCATTTTGAAAATGGTTAAATCGCCATATCTCAGTGAAAAATCGTCCGATTTTGATGAAACTTGGTACATTACATCAGATATTGAACCTGATGACAGTCAAGTGACGAAAAATTGAATTTTTTAAAATTCAAGATGGTGGCGTCCGCCATCTTGAAAATCGCTTTTCTGGCCATTACTCATCAACCGATTGTCCGATTTCAGCGAAATTTTGTATGAGCAAGCAGAACGGCATGTTGGTAAGGGCTACGGGACAAAAAAATGCAAATTTTTAAAATCCAACATGGCGGACAGTCGCCATTTTGAAAATCGTCAAATCGCCATATCTCAGTGAAAAATTATCCAATTTCGATGAAATTCGATACATTACAGCAAATGTTGAACCCGATTGCAGTCACGTAACCAAAAATTAAACGTTTTAAAATTCAAGACAGCGGCGACCGCCATCTTGAAAATCGTGATATCACCATATCTCCGTGAAACTGTTATTGGATTTTGACAAAATTTGGTGTACTACAGCATATATTAAACCTAATGAGGTTTTTATAAGGTAAAGATAAACGAGTAAAAAACAGCAAATATTAATGGAAAAAAACAACAGTTTAAAACGGTGTGTAAGGACGACAGTCATTACCTCGCAGAACTAAAACAGCAAAAATCAAAAAGGCTAATATTACTTAGGAGCACATTGACGTTATGGCAATGTGCTGCAAAATAATATCAGCCTTTTTGATTTTTGCTGTTTTAGTTCTGCGAGGTAATGACTGTCGTCCTTACACACCGTTTTAAACTGTTAAGTTTTTTTTTCATTAATCATAGATAAAGCCAAGGTTTCGAGCAGAGTGGGTTGTAGTGAGAGAAGTGTCGTGAATTTTAGAAAGCTATTGTTTAAGTCCAATAAGAAGAAACTCAGTTTTAGATGAGTTGAGAGTAAGAAGGTTTGCAGTCATCCAGGAAGAGATCTGTTGTAGAGCATTTTGCAAGTGAGTGATATCAGAGTTGAATTCTGATGGATGAAAGGAGAGGAAGAGTTGTGTGTCGTCAGCATAAAAGTGGTGATTTAAGGACATAGATGAGATGAGAGTACTGAGTGGGGTTGTATACATGACAAAGAGTAGATGGCCAAAAATTGAGCTTTTGGGGACACCACAGAGACAAGTGTGTAGAGAGATGTTGTTATTGCATTGGACACAAAAACAACGAGAGGACAGATAGGACCTAAACCAGTTTAGAACTTTTTGGTCGTACACATGCGACAGTTGAATAGGGGAGAGATAAAGCTTTTTTCCGTACGCTGTTTATATGAGACTATTTTTAATAGTTTCTGAGATATAAAGACGTAAAGTCTCGAAATGGTGAAAATTCGAAATTTTTTCGAACTTTTTGGTCCACCGTGTAGAAATGCCTTGGCCGACCTTAACGGTTCTACACCAGACTGTGCGCTGGTCTGTGCCCTACATATTGAACCATATTTGGCAACGCTGAGAAAAATAGAAATGGTAGCTGTCCGCAGCACGAATGAGACCACCCCCCATTTACGAGTTTTTAACTCCCCCTCCCCCCGCCCCTCAGGCACCGATGGACGCCAGAGGGGGAGGGGCACATCGGCAGACATTGTCCCTACACAAAAATAAAATTTGGTGTGGATCCGTCCACGCGTTGCTGAGATATCGCTCAAAAACCACCAAAATGCAAAAATTCCTTATTGACTCCTATAGTAACGAAAATATTATTTACCCCTTTTTCCCCCCCCCCCCCCGGATGCCGCTAACCCCCAATCCGGAACCAGAGTACGCCCGCATGCAAACTTTGGCGTGAATCGGCCCGCGGGTTGTCGAGAAATCGTTGACCTAACAAAAAAAACATACAAAACAAAAAAAAACATACAGTAAAACAAATACCTCGCCCTTCGCTCTAACGAGCGAATGGCGGGTAAAAATCTTTGCATTCTAATTGCACCACGAAGTCGCCATCAGTTGCAAGACAATGGAATGTATACAGGTGCGCATGCCCGGTCACGTGCCAGCTAGACCGCTGAGAGCAGTGACTACAGGCCAGCGAACGAGCATCGGCAAACATTACGTAATCGCGCGAATATGCATACCACCTGTACTGACCTGTACTGAAGATTATGGACACAGGCTACTGCCTCTATGTCCACATCTTTATGAGAAAAAAAATTAAGTCACTTAAACCCTTTAATTTTAACAATTCTAATCATCTCATGCCAGACCTCCGGTTTCAGCAGAGTCGGCGCGATAATTAAATACAATATCATGCATTTTCCAATGCTTATCAAGAGGGTTCTTAAACTGGTTTACATTATCTGCAAGAATCACATTATCTGGTGAACTATTCCACATGTTAACAATTCGGTTAGTAAAACAATACTTTCTTAAGTCAAATCTACATCTCGTAACTGTTAGTTTCCGGCTATTACCTCTCGTATGATGTTGTCCTATGGTAGCCATATCCAACTGAAGTGTAACCTGCTTATCGTATAATCCAGATAGCAGCTTATAAGTTACGATGTCTCCCCTATTCCTTCGGTAAGCCAAAGTCGGGAGCTCTAATTGCCTCAGTCTCTCTGGGTACTTAAAATTCCCCATTCCTTGTATCATTTTTGTAGCCCTCTTTTGCACTTTCTCGAGCTTATCTATATCGGATTTCCTGTAAGGTGCCCAGACAGAGTTATTGTATTCCAAATGTGATCTCACTAGATGCTTATATATCAAAACAAATACAATACAATACAATACAATATAAAAACTTATAAAGCGCCATATGTAACAAAAAAAAGTTATTCGTAGGCGCTGGGGTGACATGTGACTAGGCAATATAGGCAATGCTAAAAAGATGACTTTTAAGTTTACGCTTAAAAACGCTAACAGAGCTACAGTCTCTAATGTCATACGGTAAATAGTTCCAGTTAATAGCTGCAGAGTGTTTGTAACAACGCGAAATGCCGTAGGGCCTATGTTTCGGAAATTCCTTCTTATCAGCCACAGCATATTGATTCTCTCAGAGATGTGCTGACTAAAATTTAATTTGTCATCAACTACTCCGAGATCTTTAGCGCACGCATCACGTTGCAATTCTACTATACAATTATTTGTACCATGACAAATTTATTACATTATTCGCAAACCAAGTAAAAAGCCATCGCTAACAGGTCGCGCTCAGCATCACATACCTGTCCTTCCGGTCGAATATGATAGCAGATATAATTGCTATAATTGACTTGAGATACATTGTTGAGAATTTGAGATACATTAATATATTCATTATGAAATGGTACACAAGGTACACAATAAAAAGAAAATGAAAAAAAGACAAGGAAAAAATAAAACACAGAATAAAAACACATTTAAAACTACACTAAACTACTACATTAGATTATCAGAATACAGTTAAGCAGTGCACAACGCATCAATCATAGTCTGAATGTCTGTGTCAGCAAAGTCTTTACTGAAAATGACCCTGATCGAACAAAAACAAGTTCAAGCAATGAGTAAGCTAAGTGCACATATTCACTGTCAACTTTCGAAATACAGAAATCATATACAAAACGGGGAGTAACATAAAGTAACTTGTCCAGAAGAACATCAAACCGATGGCAGCAATGGAATGCATTTCTACCCACTGGAGAGGACATACGGCCAAACCAGACTGCATGCCGTGTGACAAAACTAACAAGATTACTTTCACTTAGTAAGCAACTCTGAATAAAGGTCAACACGCGCTTCCGTATCTCATCATATAAAGACAATCTATTACAGATCAGAGGTATCAACACATTTTGAGTATTAAGCGGAAAGCCCCAAACACGACGCACTCCAGCTCTCCAAGCGCTACAGACTTTTTCAACATGAGCACTGGTAATATCCCAGATAACGCACCCGTATAAACTATAACAATATGATATGAGCAATCTCATTTTGGTAACACTATCAAGCGTTCTAAATGAAACCGTTTACAGTACCTAAAGTGACCACAATGTCATCCTTCATTATAGATACAAAGACCGGAAAATGAGGTTACACTTATTTTCGGACAAAGTCGCCGAAATTATTTTTGAAAATGGACCGTATGATTCGATATTGTGTATTTAACATGCAGTAAAAAGCTGACATGTAGCCAGCTTAGTCCACCACACGGGACAAACAAAAAATATTACAAAAAACGAACTAAAAATAAATCGAGAAGCATGATAAGTCCGGTCCGGTCACATGATCGTGAAGGCAGTACAGGTTAGAAGAAGTATTAAGGTGGGAAGGACTTGTCTAAAAGGTAGGTTTTGAGCCTTGAGTGAAAGAGTGAAGAAGTAATGGGTGATGAGAGTGGTGATGATGACAGAGATGAGCTGACACGTAACTGACGAGGTGAGTCGAGACATGACTGGCGATGCTGACGCAATGAACCAGGGAGTTGATTCCAGAGACGGGGTGATGCATATCTGAATGAGCGATCTGTGATTTTCAATGATGAGATGGTTGGTGGGCGAGAAAGAGTGACAACGAATGCGGAGTTGGTACTGCGAGGGGGTTGAACAGAGATAAAATTGTTAAGATAGCTAGGTCCATGACACATCAGTTTTTGCGTTAACGTGGCAGTCTTGTCATATGAAAAATGTTCAATTACCACGGCAGCTTCCGATTGACAAGTTTTGACCAGTTTTTACCGCGTGACGTGTATGCATAGCGTGGACGCAAGGTGTCTGTCAGTACGTCATGTCTGTCATCTGTTCGCCCGTCACACGACAATATTGTATCGTGGCATCTAAATGTATCGTCACAATTCTATCATTCTGGGTTTTTTCGTGGCAAACATTATGGCAATATTTCGACGGGAACTCCCTAAACGGGTCATCAAATTCAGGTAGGATATAAAAAAATCGTGATTTTGAGTTATTTTTATTATTATTATTATTATTATTATTATTATTAATATTAAGAATGAATGTCATAGCAACGTTGTAGTCGATAGACTTCAAGGTTACGTTGAGTTTGTACTAGAGTACATTATGTTAGTACTTGTTTGGCGCACGAAATGATAGAAGATAGGGCCATATGACACGCCAATAGGAACTCATAGACGATACCTCTAATGGTGTCATTTCAATGACCTTCAGACTTCAGTGACCCCTAACCGAGATTTCAAGGGCGTGCCAGTATTCAAAGTTGAATATCTCAGAAACGGTAAGAGATAGAGACATCGTTACAGTGAAATACTAACAGAATGGCCTTGAGCGATTTTGGGTGACAGCAAGATTTTCAATGACACGGAGCGTCGCGCGGCCTCTTTGCAGCAGCTGAGCTTCTTGTAAAACATAAGTTACTGTGTCATTGCATGGCGAATCCATAGCTCGGGTTATGGGGGTCCGGCCGCCCTTTTCACTGGTATAATTTTTTTACGTCCGATTCGTATATCTGACGTAGCTTTTTCGCTTCGGGTTTTCCACGCGATGCTATGCAAGCGCGGCCCGCGACGTCATGCATGCGGTGTCTGTCCATCTGTCTGGGTATCTCACGTTCCTGTATTCTGTCGAAACGAATAAACATATCTTCCAAAATTTTTCAGCGTCGGGTAACCACACCATTCTAGTTTTTCTACGTCAAATATTATGGCAATATTTCGACGGGGACCTAACATTTCGACGGGGACCTCCTAATGGGGCGTCGAATGCAGGTGGGGTAGGCAAAAATCGGGATTATCGACGAATATCTGGCTATGGGATTGATGACTGCTGCATTGCGAACGACAAATGCGACGGTCCACCGTGCACTTTACCGCACAGACCACCACGTATCAGTAAATCTTGTTTATCACAGCCAGCATGGGTGACCACGACAAGAAAAAGAGAACAGAACAGATTTGAATTGTACCGGTACACAGCGGTAAATCTGAAGCGGAACTTGCGCTCGAGCTTGGACGTGTTGTAATATTGAAGCTACTGACTGAGACACGAAACATCGCGCGGCCTCTCTGCGCCAGCAGGGCTACTTGTAGAACATAGCAGCACAGCAACTTTACTTGGACAAATCGCGTGGGCTGGGCTGGATTATGGGTTAGTTTTGACGCGAAATGAACTGGATATGAAGAATGAAGTCTCCGGATAGTACTTATGCCTAACGTGGCAAACTGCAATACACACTGAAGTGCAAATAATGTTGATTGGTTAAACACAGGCTCTTAATTCATGACTTTTCAAATATGCCTACAGGCACCTTTTTATGTGTCACAAAAGTGCTCTGAGATCGTTGGTTGGTCATGTTTGTAAAACTGTTGGTTAAACAGTGTGTCGTAAAGCCTATAGTTAGTATTAAAAATCAAGAGAAAGCCTAACCCTAAATTTAAATGGCACTTTTTCAACCACTTAGCGTGACCCCTAACCTCGGATTTGAGCCCCCACTTTTGGAACCCCCTGCTGTCTCCGAAATAGATAGGAAGTCAAAGTTACAGTCAACGTGGATCTGCATTATCATCAACCTAAAATGCACCAAAACCTGTTTTCTGTCGGGGCTCCGCCGCTGTGGGAGCGTACGTCGCTACCCCAGACCCCCAATGGCTGGGGAGGGGTGGGAAGGGGACATCCCATCCCTTTCTCTCCCCTTTCGACGCCTCGATCTCCGCGCGTATACGGCGCCTCGCTTTACACCTGACTTGGACTCCCTACTTCGTAAATCCTAGATTTGCCGCTTTAAATTGGTTCATTTACCGGGACTTAAGATTCTTTGGTCAGAACCTCTTTGCTCAGCACCTTCACTGACGAAAAGTTAGCGCCGGCCCTGGGACAATCAAGCAAGCTATACGCATTTTCATGCGGTGAGGCGAAAATTTGTTGGAAAAATGCTTCCACTGAGGGAAAATGCTTATAACTTGGTTGTTTGTTCCCCGAAAGCGACCAAACTAAAAACTTAATAGCTACCTATAAGACGCATACAAACGCTGAGAATTTCGTTAAAAAATACTGCAAACGAGTTGCCCCTGAGGGTGTCGCCCCTGCAAGGCGAAAAAAAACATTTTGAACCACTGACTAAAACAATACCGGCCGGTAGGCCCTAATTACCGATTTTGGCGCCTGTAAGCCCACAGGGGAATCTGCCATACTTTCAAATATGTTGCACTTGTGGCGACGTTAATACATCTATCTTTGAAGTATATAACTTTTAAACGATGCAAGATAGAGGCATAGGCTACCACGATACATATTAACGTCGGATAGGTCACCACGCTTGTTTTTGATGAGCAGTAGGTGTGAAAACAAGCTGTCACTGAATATTTTGCTAAGTCACTCAAGATCACTCAAGGTGATACGAAATGATAATTGTCGAAATCTTTTAATGCGGTTTCCCATTCGCATTTTATAGTAACTATGGTCCTATCTTACGTCATTTTCCAGATAAAGCTTGACAATTTTCGAAAATCGCGACTTTTCCATACCTAACTATAGGCGATTTCGCGGGTAGTATAAGCCCACATTTCTAAAGCAAGAACGGTATTGGCACCAGGGTGCGGACCTGGGACTTCCTCCCCATGCCAAATTTTGTTATTTTAAAAATCGCTCAATTGGATTCGCCCGTTAGAGGGTAGTTTATAGTAAGCCCATATTTCTGTACCTATAATGTTTAAATTTGGCTAAAAGATGAACCTCTAGGAACCATCAAAAACACAAAATTTTATAAGATTTCAACTTTTCAAGGGATTGCAAGTCCTGACTGTATTGCATTGCCTCGTGGATAGGCCTACTGATTTCAAGTCATAGGCTATTATTCAGTTTATGAATGACAGAAATTCAGCTTACGGGCTTAGACCTATTGAGTACAACGTTGGCCTACATGCATTTGGTGTGCGGAGTTGTGTGTAACCATAGTAACTATGGCTATCAGCAGTCAGCATCTCTGCGATCTGCATACTAGCAGGCTGACGTGGCTGTCGCCTGCATGCGAAATGCATTCAGGCGTGACAATCACCAGCTCCGCTGTGCTGCAATGACTTCAATGGCGTATTCAGGGGGCGATAGTGCAACCGCCACCTTGGTCTCATCGTGAATGTTTGGATGATTTTGGCACTGTTTATGTATAAGCTTTGTAATTTCGCGATTGAACTGTAAAATCCGTGTACCATGGCTTCCGTGTTTTCTGCCTGTTAAAAATTGCGGAATAATGCGCCCAAACTTATCATTTTGGGGAAAAAATGTTTTTTTTTCTGGGGAGCTGCCCAGCCCCCTCCACCACACCCCTCCCCTTGACGCCAACGGCGCATCGCCTTCTCTTTACTGAAATCCTATAATTACGCCACTGGTTGACTTCTCGCGCCACTATGCTAAATGTTAATCCTAAAGGCCCGTTTATAGCGACACAACTCAACTCGACTCAACTGATCCAGTTGAAACGTACAGCCAATCAGCGCGAAGCAAGTCAGTCGTGCTTTTTCATGACGTCTTAAACGGACCGTTGAGTTCAGTTGAGTTGTGTCGCTATAAACACCCCTTAAGAGAATAATGGCAACATGTCTGTCTGTCCATCTGTCCGTCCGTCTGTCTGATGTCTGTCTGTCTGTCTGTCTGTCATACGCCGGTATTCTGACGAAACATATCCTCAAACTATGCGACAGCTAAGCTTCTTGTTTTCCCAGTTTTTCCGTACCAAACACTATGTTGCACTGGAACATCCTAACGGGGTATGAACAAGAAGCTCGGCTATCGCAGAGAGACAACACGACGCTTCATGTCATTAAATATTTCGCTAACTCACTCTAGATCACTCACGGTTATTTGAAATGACACCCTAGAGTAGGGCGTGTTTAAGACCCTAGTAGTATTCCGTTTATGCTATATCTGTATCTCGTACCGTTTCGGAGATATTCAGCATCAAATAATGGCACGACTTGAAGTCGGGGGTAAGGGTCGTTCAAGGTCGCTGAATACGGCACCGTTCGATAGATCATTATGCGACTTACTGTTGGTTTGCCATCGTAAGTATCTCTATCTTGTACCATTTTCGAGTTATTTGGCATTGAGAAATGTTGTGACCTTGAAATATAGGTTTTTAGGGGTAACTAATTGTCATGGACATGGCATGCACAGTTTGAAAGCTTGGCTACGGTTTCATATTCGCCTTCCATAGTAACTGTGGCTCTAACTGGCATCATTTCCGAGATAAAGCCATATATTGGTAAAAAATCGCGATCGCTTCACCCAGTTTTCAAGGTCACGCTATACTTTGACGCTGAATATCAGATGTCATAAACTGTTAAAGATACGGCCATAGTTACTATGGAAGGCAAATAGGAAACCGCATGAATGGTATCAGTTTGAATGACCTTCAGTGACCTCTAATTTAGATTTCTAGGTCACGATATTTTTTCAACGTCCAGTATAGCTCAAAATCAGTACCAGATAGAGCTATATATACAATAGCGGACCAATAAAAAGTCGTATGGTCTATCGAACGACGCCATTTCCAATGATCTTTAAAGACCGCTACTCCGAGTTTCAAGGTCACGCCAGAAACGGTACGAGATACAGACTTAGTTTCAATGAAATACTACACTGTGTTCCAAAAAAACATGTGACCATGCACGTCTTCGACGATAAGTTAAACTGGAATTGTCCGTTTACAACAATTTTTGGCACACTTATTACCAAGAGTGTAGGCCGTCGACAGATATTTTTATTTTCCTACCTCACCTATTTTGTGCACCTACTTTACTTTGGGAAACTGTCAAGACCTAAATATCAGTAAAAAATTAAACGAAATCATGAAAATTTCACAGGAACATGCGATTCTGATTACAAATCTCTATCTGTCAAAGCAGTATGATGCACAAAGACTAAGGACTGTTGAATGAATTGGCAGACAGGAGTTGGAAACTTGGAAGCATCGACAGTCTGCTGGAGAAAATCCGCAATCTGGTAACCAGGCAGCGGAAGACCGCGTTCGTCGCGTAGCAGTGGAGGACATTGTGCTGAGTCAGGTGGACAAGCCAAAAAAGCACCTATCAGCCCGTGAGATTTCGTATGAAACTGCCATTCTCTGTTAAAGTGTGTACAGGATAATTCAAGGTGATCTCCAGCTCAAATGCTTTACACGACGTCGTGCTCAGCTGTTGTCTGAAGCCAATCGCATCTCCCGTCTCCCGTCTCACTCACTAATAAACAACCTTACCATCTGCAATAAATCTGGTTATTATTATGGGCGCCCGCTCAGCGTAAGCGGGCGACCATGTTATATTTTGCCAATGTTTATTTATTTTTTTATGGCCGCCTTATTCTCCGGCCCTGGTGAACGGAGGTTCGCGAAAGTTTTACACGTGGTGGACCTTGAGTGTCATTGAAGAAGTTACTACTTGGATTTTTTCCTGGTCATCC
>Ga0209150_1000191_pt1 | contig 22980 bp, 19 predicted proteins | sample WorMetTyACAVOLI3_FD_187424 | JGI IMG/M metagenome (GOLD analysis project Ga0209150, IMG submission 187424) | Marine gutless worms symbiont microbial communities from Max Planck institute for Marine Microbiology, Germany - Olavius algarvensis... ... | reverse complement strand
CGCAAAGTCCTCGCATCAGGAAATCCGAAAGCGCCTCGCCGGTGGGTCTGGAATCGGTTGCCACAAGAACTGCCGGTCTCTTCTTGTCGCAGTTTGCAGCAAGCCAGCGCCCAAAAGTGACGCCCATTGCAGCGGCCAGGCAGCGATCGGCAAACGACAGTATCTTGCCTCTGCCGTGTTCGCCATCCGGCGCGAAGACTTTCCGCCATCCGGAGGGGGAAAGGATCATTTGCTCCAGGACGGTGCGAAGCTCCTTGTCGCTGCAATTACTGCTCATTTCGCCTGTTCCAAATCTTCCCAGCGAATGCCCTCGCCCGGCGGAATGCTGTTCGCCAGCCGGCGCCCGTATGCTCGGCGTCGGTACCGGGGTTCAATTCCCGGCCTGAGATTGTGCTCGGTTCTCAGGATGGCTCCATTCTTTTCGCTCAGCACGGTTCCGACGGGGAGCGCTCCTATGGCATGGAGGGAGCGGTTGCTGCGGCGATAATTCGCAATTTCTGAACGAGCTAGACATTTCATCCCGTTTCCAAGCGGAGCCTCCACCCTCTCTCGCCCGTATTCTCTCGCCAGTTCTTCGATTGTCGAGACAAGATGCAATTCCGGAGCCTCGAATCCTTGCTCCCGTGGAGGCGCGTATCGAGTCACCACGGCGCACATTCTGGCAAATTCCTCGGGATTGAGAGCTATCGGATCGTCTAGTCCGCCGGCGCCATGGCTTAGAGTTATGTGCTTTTCTATTATTGCGGCGCCCAGGGCGGAGGCGAGAGCTGGTATGAGCACGGTATGTCTTGAATGGTCCGAAATACCCGCGGGCCGATTGAATATTTTCCTCAAAGTTTGAATTGTGCGAAGATTAGCCTGATTTTCGGGAGCGGGGTAGCTGGTTAGACAGTGAAGCAAGGCCACCGATTGCTGTCCCTCCCCCCGAAAGGCATTTTCCACAATTTCAAGAGCTCGTCTGATATCTTCAATTTTCGACACACCTGTGGAGAGGATTAGGGGTTTGCCCGTTCGCGCAAGTGTCTCCAGCAAATCTTCGTGGTTCAATTCCGGCGAGGCAATTTTCCATGCCGCAACTCCAATCTCTTCAAGCAGCTCAAAGCCCTTCTTCCCGAAAGGAGTGGCTAAGAATTCCAAGCCTCGGCTGAGTGCCCGTTCCTTCAACGCCGCATAAAACTTCGCCGGGCGTTCCAGCGACTTGAAAACCTTAAATAAGGGAACGGCGCCTCCGGGCAGCTGTACAGACCCGGCCTCCGGTGGAAGAATTTCCTCGGCGAATATCACCTGAAACTTGGCAACATGCGCTCCGGCATCCGAAGCCGCATCAATTAGTTCGAAGCCACGCATCAGATCGCCCTGGTGTGAAGTGCCTAATTCCGCAACAACAATCGGGGCCTGCCTATGGTAGAGCTCAGCAAATCCAAACAAAAAAACGTCCTTTGTGCGGTTATACAACCCTTATTTCGGTAAATCCGCAGTAGGGTATCAGGCTTTCTGGGATAGCCACCGATCCGTCCTCTCTCTGGCCATTTTCCAGCAAGGAAACCAAGGCCCTCGATACGGCAACCGCCGTGCCGTTCAGCGTGTGTGCATATTGGGTTTTCCCTTTTTCCCTGTATCGGATTCCCAGTCGCCTCGCCTGGTAGTCTGTGCAGTTGGATGCACTTGTCACCTCGCCCCAGACTCCATTTTCGCCACGGCCGGGCATCCACGCCTCCAAATCGAATTTTCGGTACGCAGGCATACCCAAATCGCCAGTGCAAGTGTCGACAATGCGATAGGGAATTTCCAAGCCTCTAAAAATCTCTTCTTCGATATCTATTAATTCGGCAAAAACCCGTTCGGAATTTTCAGCGCGCGTGTAGGCAAACATTTCCACCTTAGTGAACTGATGTACTCGATAAAGCCCTTTGGAATACTGCCCTGCCGCTCCCGCCTCCTTACGAAAGCAATGTGAAAGTCCTCCCAGAAGGATTGGCCCGCTGTCCAAGTCGATTATATCGCCGGCGTGAAATCCGCCCAGGGTAATCTCGGCCGTGCCAATCAGGCAGGTGCCGGTGTCTTCCAGCGCATATATATTCGTTTCGGCACCGCGGGGAGCAAAACCCGTTCCTTCGGCGATTTCCTCCTTGGCAATGTCTGGAGTGATGGTGATGGTGAAATTGTGCCTGGAGAGGGTGTCCAATGCGTATCGGCTCAGCGCCAAATCCAGCATAACTGCTTGATTTTTCAGATAGTAGAATTTACTGCCGGATACCTTCGCGGCGGTTTCGAAATCGACTAGATTCAGATTTGCGGCCAATTCGAGATGATCCCTGGGTTTGAAATTGAACTTCGGGAGTTCGCCGTGTCGGCTTATTTCCCTGTTGGCTTCGTCTTTTCTGCCCCGCGGCGCATCGGGGTGGGTCATGTTGGGGATGCGCTTAACGGCTTCCAGGAGGGCATTTTTTGTTTCCGTGAGTTCCGCTTCCGCTGCGGCGACGCTCTCTTTCAAACTTTTGCCATCAACAATCAACTTCTCTCTCATTCGCGAGTTTTTTTCCTGTTTAATTGAAGCGGTATTCTCGTTCCGTCGTCTGCGTAGTTCGTCAGTACTGCTAATCAGTGTGTTGCGACGGTCGTACAGCCTAAGTACCTCGTCCACATTGGCACTCATGTATCGAGCTGCAACATTGTCCCTGACTGCCTTGCTATTCTCCTTAATGTATTTGAAATCCAGCATGGCCGGGTATTTTAGCCTTTCTGACTGCTTACGGGAATAAGCCGATATTCACTTACATAACTGTAATGATGAAAACCGGGAATTTGAGATAGAGGAGTTGTATATTCTAGCTACGCCATACCGTTAAAAGCTCGTCCGGAATTAACCGTTTGGCAATCCTGTTCGACTTAGCTTAAGATGTATATAAGGAGTAGTGTTTATGAAGATTTTGGGTGCAGCAGTTCCACTGGCATTGTTTGTCGTCCTCGTATCATGCAGCAACGGGGGAATTCAGGCAAGCAGCACGGTGGGAGTTATTCAGTATTTCGAAGGATCGGTAACCGTAAATGACGAGACGGCGGAAATAGGTTTTGAAGTTGTAAATGACGATGTCATCGTTACAGGACCTGAGTCGTATGCGGAAATCATATTCGGCGAGAACCGGATAATTAGCGCGGAGGAGAATACCAATCTCGTACTGGATGCAAAGACAAAGTCATTCAATCTCACAACTGGGGCCCTGAGCGTTATTCAGTCCAAAGCGCGTTTCCTTTCAGGTAACAAGGCCTGGCTCGTTCAAACTCCAAACGTGGCTGCAGCGGTAAGAGGCACCTTGTACTACGTCAAGGTTGAGAGTCCGGATTCCGTCTATTTCTGCCTGTGTAACGGTAAAATTCATCTGGAAGGCGCCGATGAGGGCGAAAATCTAGATTATGAAGCCACACATCACAAGGCTGTTCGATATACCCGTAATCCCGAAGGAAAAGTGGAACTCTCGGAGGCTGCCATGCTTTATCATACCGATGAGGATATTGAAAGCTTGGCGGATGTTGTTGGTGTTCGCGTAGACTGGTCGAAAATTTCGAAGTGAGCTGACTGCTATTTGTTTAACCTCCGAAATTCCTTGACAAGGTTCGCAAAGCAATTAAGCGCATAGTCCACCGGTTCTGTTTGGTTCATGTCCACTCCGGCAAGCTTCAATGATTCGATGGGGTGCTTCGACCCGCCCGATTTGAGGAAGCTTAGATAGGCGTTTCCTTCTGCTTCCCCGCCATACCGTGCCGAAAGAGTCATTGCGGCAGATAATCCGGTGGCGTATTTGTAGACATAGAAGGCACTGTAGAAATGAGGTATCCGCAGTCCTTCCAAGCTGCTTTCATCTATGAAATGCATGGCATTGCCAAAATACTCCTTAAGCAAATCTGAATACGTTTCCCGCAGAGTATCCACGGTTAAGGGTTCGCCCCGTTCAGCCATCAAATGTGTATCTCTCTCGAACTCCGCAAACATTGTTTGCCTGTATATGGTAGCGATTACATCTTCCATTTGTTTCCCGATAAGGTAGACCTTTACTGCATCGTCGGAGCTTTCCTCGATGAGTTTTTTGGCCAGAAGCTGCTCGTTGAAAGTGGACGCCACTTCGGCCTCAAAAATCGTATAGTCGTAGTGGGGGAAGGGGTTGTTCCTCGCACTGTACCAGCTGTGCATGGAATGGCCGGCCTCATGGGCCATCGTAAACAGGTCCCGCAGCACTTCATCTTTGTAATTCATGAGTATGTAGGGATTGCCGGAGTATGAGCCCGCGCTGAATGCACCGGAACGTTTGCCCTTATTCTCGTAGCGGTCGGCCCAGCGTCCCAGGAGACCGGCCCGCAGGACATCCACATATTCCTGGCCGAGGGGTTTAAGCGCGTCGCAAATTACTTCAACCGCCTCGTCCCAGGTATGATGAATATCCTTGATATCGACTATGGAAGCGTGGACGTCCCATGGGCGAAGATTGTCTTTGAGATTCAGCATTTCCGCCCTCATTTCGTAGTACTCGTGCAAGGCTTTGAGGTTTCGCCGAACGGAGCTCACCAGGTTGTCGTATACGGCTAAATCCACATTGTCGGGAAACAGTGCCATATGCCGCGCGCTTGGATAGGAGCGAATCTCCGCAATATACTTATTTCGAAGAACAGTGCCTGAATACAATTCGGCCATTGTATACTTATGCGCATCGATACAGCGATAGAACTTCCGATAGGCATCCTCGCGTACAGCCCTATCCTTGTTTTGCAGTAGCGAAATAAGGCTGCTCTGAGTTAGAGGAAACTCCGTATCACCAACCTTAACCTTGCCAAAATCCATATCTACATTCATGAGCGCATTGAAGGCCCTGGCCGGCACCTGAACCGATTCAAGTTGTTTGGCAAGGAGGCTCTCTTCCTTCTCCGATAGAATATGGGGTTTGAAGCGCAGAAGTTTCTGCAGGTATACTTGAAAATCAGCAAGCAGCTCTGAATTCAGATATGCTCGGATTTTTTTTGCGTCAACGGCTTGAATCTCCGGTTCCAACCAGCTTTTCGCTGCCGCAAATTTAGTGGCGAGGTTGATGTAGCGGCCATAGAGGCCCCGGACATGAGTATCGCCAATATCTTCGGACTGCCGCAGCATCACATAGTAACCCAACCTCTCCTCCAGAAGTTCCATATCGATCACGATGTAATTCAATGCAGCAGCCATGCTCCCCGCTGAATCACCCAGACTTCCCTTGAATTCTATTACCCTCGGGATACCAGCCTCAAACTTCAGCAATCCCTCTTCCCATTCCGAGTCATCCGCAAATAGGGATTCCAAATCCCAGGTATCTTCGAGTTTCACCTCTCTGCGCTCTGCAACTGTCAGCCTTGCATCCACCATCAATCAACCTCCCAATGAAGCACCTTATTCGTTATTACTTGCCACAAAACTGATAAGCATCAGGCTCTAAGGTTCCGCATGCAGGCTTTCCAAAATTGCCTCGATGCGTCGGCCAGCCCGGCCCCTGTGAGAAATTCTGTCCTTTCCCGCGGCATCCAATTCCGACACAGTACAGCCCGCGCCCGGCACAAAAAAGACTGGATCGTAACCAAAACCACCTTCACCAGAGGGCCGGGCGGCAACAAGGCCCTCAAATATCTCCTGAGCTGTGAAAAACCTATACTCATCTACAAGCAGCACCATCGAGCAGACAAAAAAGGCTCGGCGCTCGGAGCCTGTCAGCTCCACCATGTTCTCAAGCAATAATTCATTGCGTTCCCTGGCATTCAATTGCCGTCCAGTCTTGTCGCTGCCATACCTCGCTGAGAAGACGCCCGGAGCCCCTCCGAGCGCTGGAACCGAAATGCCTGAGTCATCAGCAATAATCGGATTTCCATCCGCGTGCCCCAAAAACGCCCTTGCCTTGATGAGAGCATTTTCCAAATAGGTTAACGCGCTCTCCTTAGGCATTGAGACATTGCCGATTTCCGGTCCGAAAATCAGGCTGTGCGAGTCAAAAATCCTTGTAAGCTCGGTTTGCTTATCGACATTGCCGCTAGCCAGGATAAGTTTCATTGCAACGAAATTTATCCGATATCAGTATTATCAGTCTAGCCATCCCATGCGGCGCAGTATAACCTCCGCCGACGGGAAGCCAACTACCCACCTAAGCATTTTCGCAGCAAATGAAGACCTGATGAAATGGTTCCCGGTGGAGCATTGACCATTTCACCTATATTCTTATGTGAAAGTGTGATACTCATTTTGCGAAGATTTTCGCAAGTCTTCTTATGCCTATCCTCCAATAAATCAGCTTTTCTCCTCCACATGTTGCGTTGTTCCGAGTCACAGACAGCCGCGAGTTTCTTTCTCGCCTTACTCAATTGATACCAGTATTTATTTCGTCTTTCCCTCAGCCCCTCCCTCAGTTTCATCTTCGTCTCTATTTTGGACCGCGCCTCATGTGTCTGCCCGACAAGCCAATCCGAATCCACGCCAAGCAGCTTAGCAAGTCGAGGAATATCATGATCGCTGAAATCTGCGGCCCTGAGCAAAACTACGTAGAGAATTCGGCGCCTCAGGGTGTTATTCTTCAGGATACCCGCCTCATCAAGTTCCAAGGCAGATTCGTTCAGATATCTTAAGTCGAAATCATCCTCCTGTTCTTTCCCAAGCTCGGAAGGTTCTATCTCCACCGTTTCCTGCGATTCCTCGATACACCACGATTCGTAGTGCTCTAAATCCGCCATATTCTCGGTAAACGTTTTCATGAACCAGCGTAAACTATTAAACAAATAGGTTTCAAAACTGTACGTGGGTTCAAATTTTTTCACCAAACGAGGAATCCTGGGATGAAAAGCAAGAAAGAATTCACTACAGCGATCCTCGTCCCACGAAGTCCAAAATTTGGGAAACTTATAAACTAAAAGACAAATCTGTTTATACAGCTCATGCCATCCCTGCCCAGTCTTTTTGTAGGCCACAAGTGCCCCGGTCAACGATGTTTTCATTGTTCACTCCTGCTTTAATTTCTGCAGAAGTTACGCGCAAGAGTTGTGCCAAAATCCCTAAATTTGCGGGTCAAATTTGAACTATAATTTATTGAAAATGGGTGCTATATACATAGCTGATCCACGGGACTTATAGGCCTATGGCTAAACAAAGTTTTTGAATGTCTCTCTTTGACGAAATCAAGACCAGTTCCTGTTATCTGAAATCCCCCACGTATATCAGTTGCATACCCTCTTGTGAACATGATGAGCAACGCTCATTTTCCAGAGATTCTTTGAAATGTTGATTTTGTGAAGAATAAATTCCTGGACATCCTCTTTCCTGTCGGCGTCTAAGTGCTGGTTCGATTTCTGCAGTTTTCTAACTTCGGATTTCAATTCTCGTTCTATTTTCTTGAATGTCTTCTCATTTGCTGGCCATCTTTCCGGGTAAATACCACGCGAGATTAATGCGTTTCCCACTGTCTCGTTATTAATCACATGCTCATTGGATATTTCCGCGCCACGAACTCGTCGATGTAGCGTTGCATGTACTTCTCGCTCATGTAGTGGCAGATGCCGATGTATCCGCGCTTGAAAAGGGACCAAAAGCTTTCAATAGAATTGGTGTGAACGCCACCGATAACATACTTACCGCCTAAAGTGATTCACGCGCTTATTGATGATTCCATTGTAAGCTTTATAATCATCGGCGTAGATGATTGCCTTCCCGCCGATGGCTTTCTTATGCGAAAGCAAGGATGGTCGCCTTGTTTGTCCGCTCGGCCTTCCCGGCACGCGCCTTGCCGCCTCGCTCAACAGCCCCGATAATATAAGGTTTTTGCCTCAGTGCTTCGGCTCTGAAGACCCCATCCACGCTTGTCGTCGTGCTTATTCTTTTCTTGCCGCCAACATAGGTTCCGCCAAATACCAAGCATGCGGCACAATTTTCTTCGGTCTCAAATCGGCTGATAAATCCAAGTGATGTATCGGCGTTTTCCATGGCTTGATGTACCATGATTTAATGGGTTCTTCAAGTATAGCTATCCGGTTTGAGCGATTATTGAGGTAGCTATGTGTAATAGCTACCTTAAGTAGTATCGAATCAGGAGGGTTATAGAATGGGCCGCAAGCCTGCGGATGCGGCCTATTTTCGTACTGGGGACGTTTGGGATTCGGGCTTCTAATCCGTAATGAAACAGCATACGCCCTCATCTGGGAAATCATCCCGAATACTGTCCATCGCCTCTTCAATCACTTTGGCTTCTTGATCATCGCAGTAAATAATGAGGAGAAAATTCTCCTCCGGCCAGATATGATCTCCCTGTTTGGGATCGGAATTTCCGCGCCCCTGAACACTCGGAATTTTAGTGAAACAGCTTGCAAATCCCTTTAATTCCAACAACTCCATCACGTTTCTTTCAACCGAATGATTTGCAATTATCTCTACCCGTTTAAGTCCCCTCATTCGCCACCTCCTTTGGTAGCCAACTGCTTGCTCCCATCACGGCCATTTAGATCCAAAAGCTCTGCGTTTTCTGATCGTTTTTTTCTATTCATACTTTCATACAGCATTGGAACCAGGAATAGAGTCATCAGGGTGCTCATCAGCATACCGCCAATAATTGTCTGCCCAATGGGACGCACTAACTCAGCGCCTTCGCCAGTGTTGAAAGCCAGGGGCACCATGCCCAGGATTGTCGTCAGGGAAGTCATTAAAACCGGACGCAATCGGTTGCCGCTGCCCTCTATGGCCGCGTCATGAATGCGGTAACCTCGGTCCCTCAGTAGATTCATATAATCAATAAGAACGATGCCGTTGTTCACCGAGATGCCAATCAGCATCAGCAATCCAAAAGCCGAGAATATGGACAAGGGTGTCACGTATCCGAAAACAGGCAGGTTCATCAGGGAATATAGAAGCAGAATTCCCGGGAAAATCAGAAATATCGACAGGAACACGATGAAGGGATCCTTCAGTGATTCGAATAAGCTGGCCATGATACCGTAAACCAATGCCAACGCAACCAGAATAATCGCAACGAATTTGAAAATATACTTCATCAGTTCAGCAAAATCACCGGAGTATTCAAGAATTACATCGTCATCGACAATTATGTTTCTGGCGACAGCCCTTTTTACCGCAGCATCTGCCACGTTAAGAGAAGTCTTGGGTTTCAATTTAGCGGTTACATGCACCACCCTGGAACGATTTTCCCTGGCTATGGATACCGGCCCGGTTGTTCGTTCGATTTTGGCAATCGAACTTACTGGAATTCGCCCGCCCGCCTGATTTGGAACGTAAATCCGGTCCAAATCAGGAATTTCTCGGCGATCCTCCTCTCGGAAGATTACCAGAATATCAATCTCATCTCCGCCAGATCGATAACGGCCAGCTATTTTGCCATTGACAGCCGCGCTTATCTCGCTGGCAACACTGCTGATGTTGAGTCCCAATGAATATGCCTTATCGCGGTCCAAAACGATACTTGAAATTGGAAGACCTTCCTCAAGAGAAACCTGAGGTTCGATTACCTCATCCACCTGATTCTCAAGGAGTTCGCGAATTTCGGTTGCCAATGCTCTGGATTTATCCAAATCGTCTGTTCGCAAAACAATATCAATCGGGGACGTGCCACCAAACTGGGGTTCTCGTACCTCGAAGTTGGCCGAAGGGAACAGATCGAAATTCGCGCGTACCTTTCGCTGCATCTCAGCATAACTATCAATTTGCTGATCGAAGGGCGGCAAAGTGATATAAAGTACACCCCTATGCGATTCAGAGCTGAGAGCAAAGAAATCCGCTCCTGTTCCAGAGAGAATAAAGATATCCTGATATCCCTCAATTTCCTTTCGAGCACGATCAGCCAGTTCCATCAGTGCCGCCTCGGTAACCTCGTATCGGGTTCCAACAGGAAATTCCATTGCAATTTCCAGAGTATCCTGCGCTTGACTGGGCATGAATTCGATTCCAGTATTTCCGCCCAGAGGCTCCAGAGTAAAGAAACTGGCAATAAATACCAAAAATATAATAATGGCCGTGAGTCCCTTGTGACCCAAAACGGCGGCCAGCAGGCGCTTATAACCATTAGTGAATTTGATAAATGAATTACCAAGAGCATTGCTTATCGCCGCAAAGAACCGACTCCTTGATGGTTTCTGCCTGGAGGTGTAGAGTACGAGGTACTTGCTCGTAAGAACCGGCACCAGTGTAATAGCCACCAGAAGCGAAACAAGCAGCGCTATAACTATTGTCAAGGTTAAATCCTGGAAAAAAATTCCTATTATGCCCAGTTCTCTCTTGAACATCAGTAAGGGCAAAAAGATTCCAACTGTGGTTAGAACAGAAGCCGTAATCGCGGTCATCATTTCCTGAGAACCCAGAAATGCGGCTGGAATTGCCTTTGCGCCCTTTTCTCGATACCGGTAAATGTTTTCAAGTATCACTATGGAGGAGTCAACTATCATACCAATTCCAAGGGTTAGCCCGGCCAAAGTCATGATATTGAGCGTCAATCCAGCAAAATACATAACCATGATGGTGGTAAGCAAACTGATGGGAATTGAAAGGCCGATTATGAAGGTGCTCTTCGCACTTCTAAGGAAGATAAATAGTACAACCATCGCCAAAACTGCTCCAAGTATTGCCGAAGAAGTAACGCTTCTAAGTGAGTTCCGGATAATCTTAGTTGTGTCATAAACGGTTGTAAGGCCTACGCCGGCTGGCAAGGCATTTTGGATTTTTTCCATTTCAGCAGCGATATTGTCGGCAACCTCCACAGAGTTAGTACCCGATTGTTTTTGCATTGCGATGTATATGCTCTGAACGCCATTTACAAAGGTTTTATTGGGGGCTTCTTTGTATGCATCACTCACATCGGCAATGTCCCGAAGTCTAATGGCTGTGCCAGTGCTCTGCCCGGTAGACGGGTCAATTCCACCGCCCCTGTAGGTGATAACCGCGTTTCGAATCTCCTCAACGCTGTTGAACTGACCCATGGTTTGAACCAAATATTTGAAATTGCCCTCGTAAACCGAACCCGAACCAATTTGAACATTCTGTGCTGAAAGGCTTTGGGTGACGCCGAGCATCGTAAGTCCGTAGGCCTCTAAGCGATTCTGAGATATTTCAACTCTTATGGCCCTATCACGTCCGCCATACAGCGTTACGAGAGCAACACCATCCACCTGCTCAAATCTGGGCTGAATCTGGTTCCTCGTGATATCGTATAGTTCATCCACATCTCGATTTCCCCCCACAGATATCTGATAAACCGGAATAATTGATGGGTCGAATTTGAATATTTGAGGACTGCTTGCTGCTTCCGGCAGGAGACTCTTGACAAATTCCAATTTATCGCGCACATCATTTGTCGATTCCGATAAATCCAACCCCCAGCTTAGTTCAAGGAGTATGATACTTTGCCCCTCGGAGGAGGTTGAATTGATTTCTCGTATACCCGTTGCGTTCGATATGGCCCCCTCCATTGGCCTGGTGATAGTCTGCTCAATTTCCTCTGGACTGGCTCCCGGGTAAGTTGTGTAAACCACCAAAATTGGCGGCGTGATATCCGGGAGCAAATCTATAGCTATTTGTGGCAGGATATACAATGCCAAACCGACTATAAGACAATATATAATAAGGAAAGTTGTCGGCCTGCCAACAACTCTTTTCGCGATACTCATCCTAGCTTACCGCCTGCGTTTTCTGGAGGACACGAACCTTAGTCGCATCTTCTAAAGCATTCTGACCCTTAATTACAATTTTCTCTCCAGCCTCGACTCCTTCTACTACCTCGACAATTCCACTATGTGAGATTCCCAGCACAACGGATCTCTTTTCTGCGACATCATCTTCAACTACAAAGACAAATGTCTCACCGAATCTGCGAAGTACGGCATCGGTTGGAATCTTGACAACGTCTTCTTTCTCTTCAATAGTCAATATGACTTCCGCGTACATGCCGGCCTGTGCCCTGGGTTCGTTACGCGGAATATCCAATTTTATTCTCATAGTTCGACTGGCCGGATCTACTACGGGACTGATTTCACCCACTGCTGCAGGTATAACATACCCGGGCCAGGCCTGAAGGTAGATATCCGATGAAAGCCCAATTTGGACGCGGGATATGTAACGCTCCGGAATGGCTGTCAAAACTTGTAAACGACTCAAGTCGCCAATTGTGGCAATCGATATTTGTGGGGTTACAGCATCTCCTTGATTGAGAGGAAGTGAAGTTATCGTTCCGGATACCCTGGCCTTTACGGGGCTAAGAGCGTAGGTAAGCCCCGGCTGTGACGGATCCACTTCGGCAATCACCTGGTTGATCCGAACATAATCACCCAACTCAACATACAGGCGAGCTAGAATGCCCTTGACATCTGCATACGTATCAACCGAGCTGAAAGATACAATTTCGCCGTTGGTTTGGAAGAGATTGGCGATTGGACCTCTTACCGCTTCGGCAACTATAACAGCGGTAGTCACTTCTTCTTCTTCGGTTTTTTGAGATCTTGACATTTTGGATTTTTGAAACCCTGGTGCATATTCAATAAGAGCCAGAACCCCGACGGCTATCAGTATTGCTACAAGAACCAGTATAATAATGATAAATACTTTTTTCATTTTTCCTCCTCATGGTATTCTCCGCCCACAGCGCTATTTGCTATCAAGTAACTCATCTATGGGAGTGTTAAGTTCGTACTCCAGGTTGAGCAGTTCGGCTATGTACTCGTACCTCGAATATAGCAACTGCTGCGAGGCCTCCAAATACTTCTGCTGACTTGTATCCACATCCAATATCTCGCGTGCCCCAACATTGTACGCTCTTTCCGTAAGTTCAAAATTCCTTCGGGCCAATTCAACATTTGAAGCACTTGCATCAATCGTTTTACGCGCGGTTTCAAGCCTGTTTACCAGATTTGTAATCTCAATAGCGGCGGATTCAAGTGCCATCTGCTTAGCTAGAACCAGTTTATCAATTGCATCCTGACTTCTCCTAATTTGAATGTTGCTGCTTGAACCGGGAATAAGGCCGTCAAAACGCCAGCCAAGGGTTATCTGTAATTTTCCTGCATCAGCCCAATTAGACCATTGTTCAATGGGACTTGGTGGATAAGAATTGTTTCTGTTGGCATTCGATCCGGAGATTCCATAAGTATAGTCCAAAGTAAGAGCTGGTAAGTTATAATTCTGCCTCAGTACTTCTTTCTTGAGCTTCAGTGATTCAATTTGTTTCTCCAGGGAGCGAATATCGAAACGTCTGGATATGGATTTACCAATCAGATTCTCGGCGTCGAATTGATAAACCTCGGCGTCGAGACTTCCATCCAGATTGATTTCCGTATTTCTGTCGACACCGATGAGAAATTTGAAAAACAACATCAGCCTCTCATGCTCGGTAATCGTGGAGTTATAGGTAGGTTGCAGTCCTGCGAGGGTTACTTCGGCGGACAAGACATCAAGCTCCTGCACCAATCCGTGCTCAAAATTATTCCTGGCTTGCTCGAGACGCTTTTCAGCAAGCTCTATGTTGTTCTTCTGAATTTGGATATTTTCCCGATTGGATAACAGAAGATAAAACTGCTTGCGGACATCTCTTTCCAGCTTTTTTTTAGCATCCTCATAGCTAATCAAACCTGCGTCATAGTCAACTATTCTGGCTTTGATTTCATGAATGATGGCCGTGTTTAAGAGCAGAGTCAATTTAATTCCAGTCGAAAACCCAAAGGCACCCGGATCCGTAATCTTTTTCACATCTCCGTCGCCAAAATCGATAATTCCCGCATTCGATTGAATTCCCCCGGATAGACTCATGGACGGAAGAAATGAATTCCAACTGTTGTCCTTTGATCGACTGTAGCTGCGCACATCGATACTGGATTGTTTGAGCGCTAGATTTTGAGCGATCAACATTTCAACGGCCTTATCAACAGTCAAAGTGAGCGATTCACCTCCAAGCGCTATGGTTAATGCAGTCAAAATTATAACAATTAAAAATAAACTTTTCATCGTAAGCTCACTCCCTTACTTCCAGAAGCAAATATTCCCGCCAACACAACTATCTATCACTGACATAACTTATGGTTTTACTTTAATTTACTGAGTTTTTAAGCGAAAAAACTTGCTTGATCGCCACGAAACAGACATAGCTTAAAAAAAAACTATCAGGAGAGTCAAGCCAATGCACTACGAGCTTCCTCAAATTCCTGCCAGGCAGCGATGATTGCTCCATGCGGAAGCAAGCCATCTTCCCCACCGCGTCAATGCCACTTGGCAAACGATAGATGTCACTTGGTAAACGATAGATTCAGCGGGTCAAAAAAGCCCCAGCGTGGATTGTTTTCATAACATTTTACTGCTAGGCCGTGATTTGCTTCATTTCATCCGGCTCATTACTGCCGGTTTCCGGTAGTATGCCGAGCTCAATTATTTGAGGTCGGACGCCATTTTCAATAACATCCTTATTTACAATTACTCTCTTACGGCCTCGTATGGAAGGTAAATCGAACATGACATCAATCATCGCTGCTTCCACTATTGATTTGATACCGCGCGCTCCGGTTTTTTGCTTAAGAGCCTTGGCCGCGACGGCGCAGATGGCCTCATCCTGAAATTCCAAATCCACCCCATCCATTTCCATCGAAACGGTGTACTGTCGTATAATCGAATTTTTTGGTTCGATAACCACTCTGACAAGTTCTTCTTCAGATAGATTGTCCAAGCCAACAAGGATGGGGAAGCGACCGATAAATTCAGGGATTAGACCAAATCTCACCAAGTCATCTGGATGTAACTTGGTGTAGAGTTCGGATAGATTTCTATCGTTGGCCTTTCGAATTTCCGCGCCAAATCCTATCGGGTGTTCCGTCACTCTCGCTTCTATGATTTTATCAAGGCCCACAAAGGCGCCGCCGCAGATTACAAGAATGTTGGAAGTGTCTATTTTCAGCACCTCTTGATTGGGATGTTTTCGACCACCCTGAGGAGGGACGGAAGCAACCGAGCCTTCGATAATCTTCAATAAGGCCTGCTGCACACCTTCACCGGAGACATCCCTAGTGATGGAGACGTTTTCTCCCTTACGACCAATCTTATCAATCTCATCAATATAGATTATTCCGCGCTCTGCCGCCGCGATGTTGTTACCGGCTGTCTGAATCAGCTTAAGCAGTATGTTTTCGACATCCTCACCAACATAGCCGGCTTCGGTTAAGGTTGTGGCATCGGCAATCGCAAAGGGAACCTTCAACTTCTGTGCGAGTGTCTTGGCCAGGAGTGTTTTACCCGATCCGGTTGGGCCCATAAGCAGAACATTGGATTTCTCCAAGTCTACCTCGTTCTCATTAATCTTCCCCTTGTGAGTTATTCTCTTGTAATGATTGTAAACTGCAACAGCCAAGGTTTTCTTTGCCAGTTCCTGACCAATAACATACTCATCCAGGTATGCCTTGATTTCCTTCGGAACGGGAAGATCTTCGGCAAATTCGGCTGTTATGCTTTCGTTCTCTTCGGCGAGAATTCTATTGCACACGAGTACGCACTCATCGCAGATGTAAACCCCGGGGCCTGCAATTAATCTCTTTGTCAACTCAGAGGATTTACCGCAAAACGAGCAAGTTTTGATTTCTTTACTCTTAGTTCCCGCCACTTTCGTCTCTCGTGAGAATCTTATCCACTATCCCATATTCGACTGCTTCCTCGGAAGACATGAAGAAATCTCTCTCCAGGTCTGTCGCTATGGACTCCTTGTCTTTGCCTGTATCCTCCGCAAGGTAGCTGATTACCAGCTTCTTCAATCTTACGATTTCACGCGCCTGAATTCCAATATCCACAGCCTGCCCCTGAACGCCTCCCCAGGGTTGATGAATCAGTATTCTGGAAGAAGGAAGAGCCATCCGCTTCCCTCGTGCACCGCCAGCCAGCAAAATCGCTCCCATCGAGGCAGCCTGACCCATGCAAATAGTTTGCACTTCCGCATTGATATGACGCATGGTATCGTAAATGGCTAACCCCGAAGTTACAGAGCCACCGGGACTATTGATATAAAAGTTGATATCCTTCTCGGGATCTTGAGATTCCAGATATAACAACTGAGCGACAACATGATCAGCATCGATATCTCGAATTTCACCCCCAAGAAAAATGATGCGCTCCTGCAGCAATTTCGACCATATATCATAGCGGGTTTCTCCAACACCGGTTTTTTCTATTATGAAGGGGTTATATGCACCTACAATTTCCATAAGTTCTCTCCAAAAACAAACATCGGCGTTTGCCACTGTGCTTAGTGCCTCCGCTTTGGTCGGCATTCCGTTTCACTTTCGCGCGTGGGGCCATTCAATAGCTCACAGGCGGCCCTGCTCACTCACCCATCAATTCAGCATACTCTATGGTTTGGCTTCTCTTCTCAATGGAGTTTCTTAACAGGAAGTCAAAAAGCTGTTCCTGGAGAAGTTCACTCCTAAGATAATCTCTGAATTGTTTTCCGCCAAACCTTTTTTCCATTTCTTCTGTATCGAGGCCCTGCTGCTTGCCACGTCTTGCAAGTTCCGCATCAACCTCCTTATCGCTTACCACAATCTTCTCATTCTCGGCGAGTCTGCCGTAGATAAGGCGCGTTTTAATCGATTTGATTGCATCTTTGCGCCACTTATTCAAGATGCCTTCCTTGCTCTGATTAGCGTTCTTCAACGCCTCGATCAGAACTTCCTCCGTTACACCCGACTGAAGGACATAATCCTGCCAGGTGTGTTTTAAATCGTTCTCTATCATCGAATGCGGCAAAATTATTCTCGTGCCTTCCAGCAGCTTGTCCGTTATCTTGTTAATTTTCCTGACACGAATCTTTAACTCAGCACGGTGTTCTAGATCTTCTCGAAGCTTCTTCTTCAAATCATCCAAAGAATTCAACTCTTCTGAGATATCACGGGCCAATTCGTCATCCAGTTTAGGGAATTCCCTCACTTTTACAGCGACTACTGATACTTCGACGGAAACTGCATCCCTGCTCCCCTCAAGCACCCGCATATCTCCAACCCTCATCCCTTCAATCTGATCATCAAGCCCATAAGGGTGTCCTTTCCCCAGGGTGAACACAAAGCCCTTTCGTCGGCTTTGTTCCAAAGCACGGCCCTCGTAGTCCAGTTCCACATAATTCGTTGTAACCACGCTGCCTCGAGCGGCAATGCCGTCTTCTTTATCCATCACAATGGAATTCTGCATTCGAATATTCTCAAGTTCCCGCGCAACATCCTTCTGCGAAATTTCTGCCCGAAGTTTCTCTACCTCAATACCACGGTATTCAGCCATGTCAATATCCGGAAAGACATCGAAGGTGACAGAGAAGGTAAATGGCCTGCCCAGTTCCAACTTGGACATCTTTTCAAGCAATGGTTTGGAAATTGGATTCGCATCCTCGTTCTCAAGTGCCTCTCGGAGAGCCGCATCAAGCAGCTTCCCAGTCACCTCCTCTTTCAGTTCCTCACCCATTTTTCGAACGAGTACATTCCTTGGAATCTTTCCCTTTCGAAAACCAGGAATCTGCGCCTCTTTCAAATACTTCTCCAGCAACTCATAATACGCCTTATCGACACCACCAGGGTCAATTCGTACAGTCAGCTTCATTGCCGAATCTTCCAGGCGCTCGAATTGCTTATCCTCAACCATATTAACCTCACGGAAAATGCTAAAAATCCCTAAAAAAAGCAGGCCGTTGTCACAAAGTCTTACCCTGCAATGAGCAGACACCCTTCTGCTCCCTATTGCGAGAGAAGGGACTTGAACCCTTATGCCTGAAGCACCGGCTCCTAAAACCGGCGTGTCTACCAATTCCACCACTCTCGCGATTATCAAAACAGACATCATTCGTCATTCAAATGAGCCGTAAAGGGATCGAACCTTTGACCCGCAGATTAAGAGTCTGCTGCTCTACCAGCTGAGCTAACGGCCCCCATTGCAACATATCCAATTACTCGTCAAATGTCCAGTAACGGACAAATTCGCCTATCTCCAGTTGTTTGCTTTCTGGTACTTCAGAAGAGTGGCACACAAGATGTTGTACATATTTTTTGACCGCTTGGACGGCGGGATTATAGCCTCACGTGTTTCCAGATTATTTGCCCTTCAGTGTTCGTCAACCAAGCCATCTTGAATCCTCTAAAACAGTCTTACTCACGCGAGGCTGGCTGATTAGGCGACAGACTCACCGTGTTCACACATCTGAGGCTGGACACCGAGATCGGACACCATCTCAGGCTTCCAGGCGTCAAATTTCACCGTCTCCAGGCCATCCTTCCGCATCCCGCGAATCCCCTGGCAGCTCTCTCAAAAAACAGAGAAAAGGCCCAGCTCCGCAGTAGCTTTCTCAACAGGTGAAGAATTTTCACTTTCGCGCCCTGGAGGACTCGAACCTCCGACCTACGGGTTCGAAGCCCGGTACTCTATCCAACTGAGCTAAGGGCGCATGGGGTGGATGACGGGATTTGAACCCGCGACAACCAGAACCACAATCTGGCGCTCTACCACTGAACTACATCCACCAGATGACACTTTTCTATTCCTTTACGGAGGTGCATGTCAATACGAATGGAGATTATACTGGTTGACCGGGTTGCGTGTGCATAGGAATACTTGTAAGAATAAATCCTGGTTCTGGATGGCGAACTCAGTTGCTTCTGGGGATATCCGATGCCGGAATCGGAAACAACGAACCTAATCGATCACTAGATTTGCAGGCCAATCAAAGAGTTGGACGGCGGACATGAATTGGGGGCAGGGTGGGGCATGGAAGGTTATTCGTCTGTCGCTGATTGGATGGGTGAAGCAGAGAAGATGCGATCGCAGCAGTAGGCTGTCGATACCAGTTTCACGAAACCAGATACGATTTCGCGGATTGTCGCCGTGGGCAGCATCGCCAATTATAGGATGGCCAGCGCGTGCCAGATGGCGTCTAATCTGATGGAACCGGCCCGATCCTGTCGTACATTCCAGCAAGCTATAGCGGCTTGTTGGAAAAATGCCATCAGACCAGGGCGCCTCACTCGTAGCCAGAACACGATAACGTGTTTGAGCTTTGCGCAAGGGTTTATCAGGAGTCTTTCTAAGTGGTCGATCGAATAAACCAGAACCGGACAGCCAACCACGAACGATACAAAGATAGCGTTTGTCCATGCATCCGCGAGTTCGAAAGGCGGCGCTCAATTTTGATGCCGCCTCAGTATGTTTTGCCATCAGAAGTATGCCACTTACCGGACGATCCAAGCGGTGCACGGGGTATAAGCGTTCTCTCAGACGCTCCTCCAAAAGGGATTGTACACTGAGTTCACCGCGAGAAAGTCTGGTGGAGTGGACATGTATATCCCTTGGTTTATCAACTACCAGGATTGCTCCATCCTCATAAATGATGGGAATTGTGATATCTGAAGGCGTTTGTTTCACAACCTTTTGACGGCGCTAATGATGAAGATTTCAGTTTTCCAGTCCACCAGCTTATCGCATAGGGTGGGCTTCAGAAGCGCTGCGGTTTCAATCCATTCTTTACTTCCCATCAGCAGCGACATCTCATATCCGTAGGAACCCTTCTTCGCAACGGAAAACCATGAATCCAGAAGCGAGGCGCTCAGCAGGCGTTTTTCGCGGACAGTCTGGGTTTCTATATTCAGTTCTGCCCAATCCGTATCGGAAAAAAAACTGACAAGCGCTTCCTGTTCTCCTCTCACAGTGAGCTTGGAGACTAGTTGGGTTTCAGTTTCCCGAAATCGTTTTTCGATATCCCTGTTCCAATCGATATTGGTAAGGAGGCGGGAGAGCGAGGTTCCGGAACCCCTGTGAGGCTCCGCCATGAGCAACCTGCCGTCCGAACTCGCCAACTCATATGCGCCAGCAATGAGCTTATGCGGGCGAGAAGGATTATACTGGATGGAGAGTCCCTGGGCCGAAAGCCAGTTTCTGGCGCAAATCATATCGAATCGCCTGCCATTTCTGATTAGTTCGGCTTTTGCAGACTCGATATCCCCCAAGATTAATTCGGGTACCTCGACAGGAGACAGCCCTCCCGCCATCCAGCGTAGCGCATCATAAACAGAGGCACTGGGACATAGCGCGGCAACTCCTCCCTCGGGAACCCGCCGGGAAGCCTCCCATATAAGCGTGCCGCTAGAATCACTTGCAACAAGAACTCTTTCATGCCTCTTTGATCGCCACTTCTCGAAAAGGAGCCTGCGAATCTGCAGTGCCAATGGTTCTGCCGTAAATTCCGCACGCCGCAGCCAGGAATCCCTCTGTTTGTCAACCGGCGTGTAGGTGAGAATTTCATCCTTACTCTCCTCTTCCTCGGCCAGAACCGTGGCTATCTGAATTTCCCGCCGTGTCAACACAGCCTTGCGCACTTCACCCTCGTAGCCCAATTCTCCTGGAGCGTAAAAAATTCGCCCCGCAAGCTTTCGGGGCAGATACTGTTGCGCCGTCCAGTGCTCACGCCAGGCATGCGGGTACTTGTAACCCTCGCCATGTCCAAAAGCATGCTTATCCCTGTTGGCATCCCTAAGGTGGCTTGGAACTTCCCCCCAATCCTGTTCATCCAGGGATTTAAGCGCATCAAAATATCCCAACGTGGAATTGGACTTGGGGCAGGTGGCTAAATAAAGAGCAGCCTGCGTAAGATGAAACTGCCCCTCGGGCAAACCAACTCTATCAAAGGTTTCAGCGGCGTCTAATACAACGCCGAGGGCCTCGGGCGCTGCCAATCCCACGTCTTCCGAAGCACTGATTAGCATTCTCCGAAAGATATATTTAGGGTCCTCACCCGCTCGAATCATAAGTGCCATCCAATAAAGAGCCGCATCCGGATCTGAACCCCGAATCGATTTGATGAAGGCGCTGATAGTATCAAAATGATAATCGCCTTCCTTGTCATACAGAACAACCTTGCGCTGAATACTCTCCTCGGCCGCCATCATGGAAATCTCGATTAGGGAATCTTCTTCCGGCGGAAAAGGGCTAGACGAAGTTTCAATCGCCAATTCAAGAGCATTGAGCAAACTACGCGCATCACCCGAACTCACATTTATCAAATGCTCGAGCGAATCCGCTTCGAACTCAATCCTCCAGCGCCCATAGCCACGATCCACATCCCTAATCGCCCGCTCCGCGATAAGCCTAAGTGCCTTTTTCTCCAACCTTGTAAGCTGAAATATCCTGCTTCGGCTCACAAGAGCCTTGTTCACCTCAAAGTAGGGATTCTCCGTGGTGGCTCCAATTAAAATTATCAGCCCATTTTCCACCCAGGGTAAAAGAGCATCTTGCTGGGATTTATTCCAACGATGAACTTCATCGACAAACAAAATCGTGCGTCGCCTCTGTAAATTCCACAGTTCCCTGGCCCGCTCAATCTCTCTACGTATATCCGCCACACCCGCAAGAACCGCGTTCAAGCTAACAAAGTTCCCCTTTGTAGTTCCCGCAATCACACGGGCTAAGGTAGTCTTGCCAGTTCCCGGAGGTCCGAAAAAAATCAAACTTGAAAGCCCATCGGCAACAATGGCTCGACGCAGAAGGCGGCCCGGTCCCACTATATGATTCTGACCTATAAATTCATCGAGATTACGCGGTCGCATCCTGGCGGCAAGTGGCTCAATCTCCGCATCCGCGGATTGTTCAAAAAGTTCCACTGCCAGCCTTGCTACAGCAATTTGCGGAGTTCCGCCTTGCCCCGGTCCAAAATTTCTGAGTATTGGCTGTCAAGTTCCGCTAATTTTTCGCTTAAAACTTTTCTGAATTCTGGATCCTGCTCTACTGTCAGGCTGACAGTTTGTCCTATTTGCTGCCGAAGCTGTTCCTCTTTTTGCCGAAGCCTTCCATCCCACTGAGCTCGGAGCTGGGACTCTAGATTTCGAATAGTATCAAGATATTGTCGAAACACTTCCCCATACCTGTTCATCAGGTACTCAAGATTCCTGGCCGCGCCCGCATCCTTTGCCATGCGTTTCAATCCCCTGCCAATTAAATCGAGCCGTTCCAAATCCTCTTCGGAACGGGGCAAAATGATATTCGCCAGCAAGTTTGCACTCAGCCCTTTCTTGAACCATCCCCGCTCCTCGCCCGAAAGCGTCTTAATCTCCCTTCCCACAGCGTCATCATCTCCATCCGACAAAAATCTACCAGCCGATGTTTTCCCCCTGCGAACAAATTTTTCTTCGCTGACAGCCTTCCTGTCAACCTTCACATCAGCGCTTCGTTCGAGCGCCACCTCCAAGGCCGATCTAATTTTGCTCATATCGATAACTCCAGCTCCATATATTACCAGCATAGTCAACGCTTACCTATCTGGATGTTGAATAAAACGAAGATCGGTTTGCACCCCATCCAGAAGCTCATCTTTGCTGCCTCTCGGCACTTTTTCCATAAGTTGTTCATCGTAAGCATAACCGATGAAAAGGGTTTTTACCACGTCAGATTCGTTTCCACTTGTTCGAGACTTGCGAATGAAGCGATCAAAATATCCACCCCCCCTGCCGAGGCGTCCACCTTCTTTGTCAAAGAGAAGTCCGGGTGTCAGTACTAGGCTCAGCTCTTTCCCGGGCTCCCATACTGCGGCTCTCTCCGCCGCAGGTTCACGAATCCCAAATAACCCTTCCACAAAAGGGCCGTCACACGAAAGAATGCGAAAAAAAACCATGCTTCCAGCGAACGTTCTTGGGATAAATACCTTTTTGTTCTCATTCAGCGCCAACTGAATCGCAGGCGCACAGTCGAGCTCCGAATCCAAGGCCATATACGCAAGCAGGTAGTCACAAGTCGCCCAGATATGTGAGCATCGCAGCGAGTTGGCAGCATCCAGCGCTGCCCGTTCCCGTCGTTTCGAACCCAGCTTCGAGAGCATATACCGCGCCTGTGCCCGCGCGGCCCGCTTAATTTCCTGAAGCTCATCGACAGACATAACAAGTGATTTACAGCATTTTACCACCACAAAGTCAATTCAAGTTCAATCTCGAGCCGCAGGGCCA
>Ga0209150_1000186_pt1 | contig 23240 bp, 18 predicted proteins | sample WorMetTyACAVOLI3_FD_187424 | JGI IMG/M metagenome (GOLD analysis project Ga0209150, IMG submission 187424) | Marine gutless worms symbiont microbial communities from Max Planck institute for Marine Microbiology, Germany - Olavius algarvensis... ... | reverse complement strand
AGCTGGTATAACCCATATCGATTACATTCGACGCTGAATTATGTCAGCCCGAATGATTATGAAAAACGACTACTCGAAACGAAGCATGCCGCTTAACTGGGGTGTATCAAAAAGTTTGACCACGTCATAGTAACACGACTCGGGTGAGAATTTTATTCTACGCCTCTCGGTTGGCAAAGGCCAATGGCGTCCTCCTACAGTGTGCTACTTCGTCGATTTTCGTTTTGTCCTCCCTCTTTTACAAGGGATTCAAAGGATTCAAAGGGTCGGTATCGATTGATATTCTAGTTAGTCGTCGGTTGCTGTCCAATATCGGAGCCCGGTGAAGTAGGATAGACTGCCTGCGAGTGACGCCCTGGCCGCTATAAAAACTCCTGTCTTGTATACAGGGTAACTACCTAATGAAAGACTATTACATCGAAAACTTGTCAGGCAACCAGCTATATCGCGTTTATGGCCTTGCCGATGAGCCGGTTAAAAGATACCTGCAAGGCGAAATCGATTTTTTCAAGCAGCGAATATCGCCGGGTGACCGCGTCCTGGAACTCGGCTGCGGTTATGGACGCATCCTAAAACAAATCGCCAGCGCGGCTCACACCACCGAAGGTATCGACAATGCGCGCGCTAATGTCGAACTGGCGACTGAGTATCTGCAGGACAATCCCGGGATTGAGATCCACCTGATGAGCGTCGACAATCTTGAGTTTATGGATCACAGTTTCGATCTTGTGTTGTGTGCCCAGAATGGATTGTCGGCTTTCGGTCTCGATCCGATAAACGTTGTGCGTGAAGCCTGGCGTGTCGCCAAACAGGATGGGCGACTGATTTGTTGCAGTTATGCCGAGTCGTTCTGGCCCCGACGGTTGCAATGGTTTCGCGACCAGGCAGCCGCCGGATTGCTCGGCGCAATCGACGAATCAAAAACCGGTAACGGCGTGATTACCTGCGTCGATGGATTCCAATCCTGTGCCATGACGGCCTCGCGGTTCCGGGATATTGCCGCAGCCCTCGACCCGGCGCTTGAAGTGCACGAGCTGCCGGGCGGAAGCCTGGTCGCTGAATTCAGCCATAAAGAATAGTTTCTTACAGTGGCCATATTAATCCGGCGACATATATTGTCGCCGGGTTAATAGATGCCGGACCTCGTCTGGTCCCGATTTACTGAATTCCGAATGCGTTATTGCCAAATCTTGCGGGCGTCGACAAAGGCGGCGGCGGGGTGCTCGGACAGAAACTGCAGCAGATCGTCGACGAAATGCCAGACGGCTTCGTTTTGCACTAGATGATGGGTCAGGATACCGCTGGGCTCGGCGCGATCGCGGTAGCCGTGGCGTTTGGCAATCAGGTGCTGCAGCAGGACCGCGATTGCCGGATAAAGGCCGATAAAACCGCCGCGGTGACGCCAGTGGATCGGATCCAGGTGCGCGTTTACCTGCAGCAGTCCCGGAGCGGGTTGGGGGGTAGTGCGTCGTTTCATCGTTGAAATGCCGCTAAATCCGAGTTTGGGCAAGCCTGCGACGACCGTCGGGTCGATACGGTTCCACGGGGGCACCAGGGCAGGGACGAATTGCTTACCGAAGTTTTTAACCAGGATTTGCTTGCCGAGCCCCAAATCGTGCTCGATCTCGTTGGCGTTGCGCTCGCCGCCGAGTTCGATTTTTCGCTGACCGGGCGCGGCATGACTATTATGGGCGTAGCCGTGCTGCACAACGCTAACCAGGGAATGTGCCTGAACAGGCGCTACCAGCCCCGGTTTGAAGATGGCCGGGATGACTGCGAGCGCCAGTGGTGCCTGGCTGGTTTGGCTTGCCTGCAGTAGCCTTTCGAGCGCCGCGCCGGCATCGCTGGCGTCATCGTCGCGCCACCAGAATTGCGCCGTCGCCCCGGTCTCGGCCCAGCAGTCTAGTTCCCGACCGAGCCAGCGCCAGGCCTGATCGGTAAACGGATTGCGATTCATGGCTGTAGCGCCGCTAGCCAGGTGGCTATCTGCGCGGCGCTGTTGGTGGCGCCGTCAAGATCGACCGCGAGGAAGGTATCCAGTTCGAGCGCATGATCGACAGCCGTGGCGAGCTTCGCCGTCGATAATTGATGCGCCTCGAGCATGGCCAGGCGGCCGCAAGCCTGCAAGCGTTGCGCACGGAGGGTTTGCTCGATCTCGCCCGAGTCGGCGAAAGGAATAACCACCGCCGGTATGCGAGCGCCCAGGATATCTGTAACCGTGTTGTATCCGGCCTGTGATATCGACAGGCTGGCGTGGCGCATCAAGTCGGTAAAATCCGCGCGATTACGCTCGACGATGATGCCCTGAACGGCCAATTGCCGTAGCCTGCGAAAATCCGCATCGTCGATCGCGGGACTGACCAGGATACGCCAATCGATGTGCGCCAGCCGGGTTGAGGCGCGGGCGCCGATGGCGGTTTCGAGAATTCTGAGTCCGGTGCCGCTACCCCCTGCGGAAACCAGAACTTCGCCATGGGCATCGTTTTTATCGATCGGCGCCGCTGCGATTTGAGATATGTAACCGCTGTAAAAGATTTTGTCGCGCAAGACAGCCGCGCTTTCGAAACTATCTTCCAGGCGGGCGACGGCAGGGTCGCCATGCACAATCACGTGGTCGTAATACTGTTCGACGAGCGCAAGGATTTCCTGATTGCGCCCGGGTTTGGACTTGGGCTGCAGCATATCCCGGATCGATGAGATCACCAGTTGACATTGGGCGCTGGCGCGCGCTTTGGCCAGCAGCGGCATCAGCTCGAAGCGCAGCATGCGCCGGCCGAAGGGGAAGGTCTCGGTTATCAGGACCCGCGGCGACAGACGGTCAAATAAGTCCAGTAGTTGCGTCCGACGCCCATCGCGCCAGGTCTCGTCAATTTCCCGACCGTTGGCATCCAGTAACAGGCTGAAGCTCGCGTCGGCACAATAGGTTGGGGGCAGTTGATGAATATTGACGCCGGGTATGTCCGCCCCGGCCCGCGGCATGCCGCCCGTCACCAGTTCCACGCGAAAACCCTGTTGCGCGAGCGCCATCGCAAGTTGTCGCGCGCGCTGCAAGTGTCCGACGCCCAGCAAATGCTGAACATAGATCATGATGCCGGGGGACGAACTGATGGACGACTCCAGGGTCAGGCGGTGATGCTTTCTTGGTCGCTAGCGGCGAGGGCGTGGTGCACCATTTGCGCTATATTTTCGTGACCGGCAAGCAATCCCGACACCCGACCCGCCGACGGTTTGGCTTGTAGCGGTAGCGCTTGCAGCGCCGTCGCCATTTGCAGTGGATCGCGTTTACCGGCCGGGTCAAGCATGTTTGCCAGGCCGAGTTTGACCGCGCGCTCGGCGCGGATTAACTGTTCCTGCCGCGGCACGGACCGCAGGATAATCAGGGCCGGTTTATCCAGCGTCAAAATTTCACAGAAAGTGTTATAACCCCCCATTGCCACGATGCCGACCGCTTTTTGCATGAGCAATTCGATGTGGCTGTCGAAAGTCAGAATTTCGACATTGCCGAGATCTTCGCTGCGCTCATGAAATTGTTGTTGGTCGGCGGGTGGCATAAATGGGCCGGTCACGATAACGGCGCGGTAAGGCAGTTGCGGCTCGGACTCGTAGGCGCGCAGCACCCAGTCGACCATTTCCACCCCGTCGCCGCCGCCGCCAGCGGTAACCAGGATAAACGGCTGGTCGAGATTGATTGGCGCTACCCAGTTAACGTCGCTCGGAATTTCACGATCGAGATAACCCGTGAAAGACAACTTGCAGTCGATTGCATCGGGCAGCCCCAGACCTTCGATCGGGCTGCCCATATCACTCAAGCCGTAAACCCAGATATCGGGGTAAAGATTTTCCAGCACCGGCGCCACCTGCTTGCGTTCCCATTCGGCCTTTAACGCCATGGGTTCGTCCATGATGTCGCGTAATCCGAGGACGTTGACCGTGCCCTGTTGCCGCAGCATCTCGAGCGTGCTGGTTACTTCGCCCTGCAAACCGGTCGGTTCCTTGTCGACCAGGAATATATCGGGTTTGAATGTTTTCGCGGTATGGTAAATGATCGATTCGCGCATCTGCAGGGTTTGTTCCAGATCGATATGCAGCCCCAAGGATGTATAAGCGCCGTCTTTTAATTTGATAACGCCGGGAATACGCACAAAGTCGACCCGTGCCTTGAAATCGAAACTGCCGATAATGGGTGAACCCGACAGGATCAAAACGGATAATCCCTTGTAACGCGCAACCAGCGAGTGCGCGATCGAGCGGCAGCGGCGAAGATGCCCCAAACCGAACGAGTCGTGGCTATAAATCAGGATTCTGGATTGATCCAGCCGTTGCTTCATTTAAGGCCTTTCTCCTGGCGTACCCCCGCGCAGCCTACACTGAAACTGCGCGAAACGCACTGCCGTCGGTTAAATTAGCGACGGAGCGCCGGAATTATTGACAAGCGGTCCTGTCATATCCTCATAATGTTGCCTGCGCCCGATGGAGCCCGGATTGAGCAAAAAACTGTCAACCAGCGAAACCCCGGCCTATCGGCCGTCGGTCGGGCGGATCCCCGGCGACGCCGTGTTGCCGGAGCGCCTGCGTAATTCGATACAGGATCAGCAGGAACGCAGCGAAATTCTGATCAGCATCATCCAACTGACGATCGTATCGATCTTCGGTCTGCTGTACGCGATTGCACCCAAAACCTTCACCCCGGAAGCCGATTTCGCGCCGGCCCCCTGGGTGCTGTCGATCTACTTGGCGTTCAGTCTGTTGCGCTTTTATCTGGCGATTAACCGCAAGCTACCGGACTGGATGTTGTATCTGTCGTCGGTGGTCGATATCGCGCTATTGCTCGGGCTGATCTGGAGCTTTCACCTGCAGTACGAACAGCCGCCCTCGTTCTATCTGAAAGCGCCGACCTTGCTCTATCTGTTTATCTTCATCGCTATCAGGGCGCTGCATTTCGGTCCGCGATTCGTGATTTCAACCGGAATCAGCGCCGCCCTCGGTTGGGTCTTGATGGTTGTTTACGTATTGTTCAGCAATCCGGCAGGCAGTATGGTGACGCGTAATTATGTGGAGTATATGACATCCAACAGTGTTTTAATCGGCGCCGAGTTCGACAAGATCGTCACGATATTGATGGTAACCGGTGTACTGGCGCTAGCGCTGCAGCGGGCGCGCAGGCTGCTGGTCGAGTCGGTTATCGAAGGCAGTGCGGCGCGGGATTTGTCGCGCTTCGTGCCGCAAGAAGTGGTGCAGCAGGTTACTCAATCGGAAGAAGGCGCGATCACCGGCAAGGGCGAGGTGAGCGAATGCACCATTTTATTCACGGATATCGAAGGCTTTACCGCGATTAGCGAAACCCTGACGCCGGAGCAGTTGATCGAGGCGCTGAATCATTACTTCAGCCTGATCGCCGAGCCCATCAGCCGTTACGGTGGCGTCATCAGCCAGTTTCAGGGCGATGCGGTGCTGGCGACCTTCAATGTGCCCAAGCCGGATAAGAATCATGCCCCCAACGCGCTGCGCGCGGCGCTGGAAATCCAGTCGGTGTTGGAAGGCGTGGTCTTCGGTGACGGCATCGCTTTCAATACGCGGGTCGGTATCAATACCGGGCCGGTAGTCGGTGGGCTGGTCGGTTCCGGTGACCGCGTCGGCTATACCGTGCACGGTGATAATGTGAATCTGACCGCAAGGCTGGAGCAGCTCAACAAGGACTATGGCACGCGCATCATCGTCGCCGACAGCACGCGGGAACAAACCCCGGAGGGCCTGTTCGTTTTCCGGGAACTGGGGGAAGTATCGGTACGCAGCTTGAACCGGCCGGTCAGAATATATACGGTAAGCCAGGCGGAGTGACTAGCCGTCGGCCGGGGCGGTCAAGCTTGCTGGTTTATGTAGTCGAAATAACGCGCCAGATTTGCACGCGCCTGGGATTCCAGGCGTTCGGCAAAATAATCCGACTGGTAGAAGCGCTCCTTGGCCAGCAGGCAGTTTTGGAAGCTCGTTGTCCTGCGGTAATACTCGGCATCGCTAAGGTCGGCGCTCTCGCGCCGCAAATTTTGGCTGTCCTGCAAAAAATCGTCCCACGACAGGCCAAAACTGGAGAGGTCGATATCGACCATGTAGATGGCGTCGTCATCGGCCAGCGAAGCGCCATCGTGCAGCGTTGCCATGATAAGGCGCTTTACCAGGCCGCGTGTTGCTGCATCGTGCACGCCGTCTGAGAGTTGCAAATAGAGGTCTGCGCTGCGTTTTTCATTGTCGGGCTTGCCCGGCTCGAAGATAACGTCATGGAACCATACCGCGAGTTCGAGCGCATCGGGATTGTCGGCGAGCGATTTGCATTGATCGAACATGCCCAGGCATTGTGCGATATGGGCGAGTGTATGGTAGTGGCGCTGAGGTTCGCGATAGCCGTCGAGCAGGCGCCGATGGATATAGCTACTGTGGTCGGCGGCGTCGGCGATCAGGCAGCGTTGCCACAGCGCCTGAAAGCGGTGCAGGCCGAGGACGTTTCCGGCTGGGGCGGAGGACATCAGCCATCATCCAGTTGATTGAGCTGTTTTTGCAGGGCTTCGACGTGTGCATGCGACCTGCTCAATTTGTCGCTGAGCATGCGAATGACATCGAGCGCGACGTCTGAATTCTCGCGTAGCATTCTGAAAAACATATCGCCGGTGATCTTCATGACTCGCAGTTCGCCTCGGGTTACCAGCGTTGCGTTTCTGGGTGCATTGTTGAGTAGGCCGAGTTCGCCGATTAGCTGATTTTGCGATAGGGTATCGGAAACCACCGGTCCGGCATCGGTTTCGGTGACGATATCCACCGCGCCCTGCATGATGACGTAAGCGAAGTCGGCGCTGTCACCGCTATTGAAAACGATATCGCCGTCGTCGAAGCAAACGATTTCGCTGGCGAAAGCCAATAGCTTCAGCTTCGACGTTTCCATCTTCGCAAAAATCGGAATTTTGCGCAGTAAATCTGTCTCTTCAGCGAGATCCAAGTGACGTGCTCCCAAACGCTTAGCGGGCGTATACTACAGTCAATTGTCAAAGATTGGCATGAGCGTGATCACAATTCAAGAGTTTCAGCTGACCACAGAGCCCTGGTTTTACGGGTTATCGGCAGAAGTATAACAAGCCGTAGCCCTATTTTCTGGCCCAGGCATAGTAGCCGGAAACCTGTAATTCACTGGTTGGGCGGCGGAACAGACGCAGTCCGACCCGATCGAGCCAACGTGCCGGTCTCATGCCAAATCGGCTTTCGACGTTTTTTCCAGAATTTGTGAAGATTGAAAATCGACGAGTAGGGCCCGCGAATCGAGTATAACCTGACCTCCGAAAAATCCCGCAATAGCCAGGCGAGACCGTCCCGGCTGAAACGGTAACCGTCGGTAAAGCTCAAGTCCCGCAGCGCGTGGTAGCGGAACAGGAAAGGCAGATGCAGCAACAGGCGACCGCCGGGTTGCAACAGGTCATGGATGCGCGCGATAGCCGCGAATGGGTCATAGACGTGCTCCAGCACCGAGAGGCAAACAATGCCGTCGTAACGCCCGAACTCTAAGCGGCTCGGCGCGCAAATATCGTCGATAATATCCGCCGGCGGCTCAGCGGCGTTGATATCCATGGTTTCGATTTTTTCGGTCGCAAACAGACCGATCCGGTCGCGCGACGATTGACCCACGTCCAGCACCATGGAGCAGTTTGCCGCCAGGAACTTCAGTTTTTCGTTCAACAGGCCTTCGCTGTCATAGGCATAGCCGTGATCGACAACGCAGCGTTCAATCGCCGCGATATGTCGCGCCATCGCGGCCGCCGCGACGGCATTGTCGCAAGCACGGGTATCTGCGGGCTTCATCGGCCGTTTCGACTCATTGTTTTCATCCGGGGCAGTTTATCCGATATTGCGCATTTTCGCTTTAACCAGACTTGAATTAGCGCTAGGCTTGGCGCCGGCAGGGCAACGGAAACAGACTCATGAAACATTACAAAATGTTTATCGACGGCGCATGGTGTGAGGCAGCGGATGGGGCGCGGTTGGAGTCAATAAATCCCGCCACGGGAGAAATCTGGGCCACCGCCGCAATCGCCGGTGAAACCGAGGTCAGGCACGCGGTGGAAGCCGCCAGCAGGGCTTTGAAATCGGGCCCCTGGGCCGAGATGACCGCCACCCAGCGCGGTAAAATGCTGCATCGACTGGGCGACCTGGTGGCAGAGAACGCAAAAATGCTGGGTGAAATCGAAACCATCGATAGCGGTAAACTGGCCAAGGAAACACGCGCACAAACCGGTTACGTTGCCGATTATTACTACTACTATGCCGGGCTCGCCGATAAAATTCAGGGAGCGACCCTGCCGATCGACAAACCCGACATGCACGTTTACACCAAGCGCGTGCCGATCGGAGTGGTTGCCGCGGTGGTGCCCTGGAATGCGCAAATGTTTCTCACCGCGACCAAGCTCGGCCCCGCGCTGGCGGCGGGTAATACCGTGGTGCTGAAGGCTTCGGAGGCGGCGCCCGCACCCATGTTCGAATTTGCCAGGCTGGTTGAGAAAGCAGGTTTTCCGCCCGGGGTGGTCAACGTGATTACCGGTTTCGGCGAACCTTGCGGGCGGTTGTTGACCAGCCATCCCGACGTGGCCCGGATCGCCTTCACCGGCGGCCCGGATGCCGCGCGCCACATCGTACGCAATAGCGCCGAAAATTTTGCCGTGCTATCCCTCGAGCTGGGCGGTAAGTCGCCCATGCTGGTGTTCGACGATGCCGATATCGAAGGTGCCGTCAACGGCATCATCGCCGGCAACTTCGGCGCAACCGGTCAAAGCTGTGTCGCCGGTTCGCGCGTGTTCATCCAATCGACCATCCGCGAGCAGTTACTCGAGAAGCTGGTAGCGCGTGCCGCCGAGATTCGCATCGGCGATCCCTTGGCCGATGCAACCCAGGTTGGGCCTTTGTGCACCGAAGGACAATTCGAGCATATTTCCGAGTCGGTTGAAGCCGCGGTCGGCGAGGGCGCCAAACTCCTTTGCGGTGGTAAGCGGCCCGACGGCTTCGACGACGGATGGTACTACAGCCCCACCATCCTCGATTGCCCGCACCAGGATATCCGCACCGTGCGCGAGGAAATGTTTGGACCGGTGCTGTCGGCGCTGTCCTTCGATACCGAGGCCGAGGCGATCGAGATGGCCAACAATTCCGAATTCGGACTTGGGTCGGGAGTTTTTACTGCGGATGTCGCGCGCGCGATACGGGTCTCCGAGGCAATCCATTCCGGCATCGTCTGGGTAAATACCTATCGCGTTATTTCCCCGATTGCGCCGTTTGGAGGCTTTAAGAACAGCGGTCCCGGCCGCGAGAGCGGCATCGACGCGATTTACGATTACACGCGCACCAAAACGGTCTGGATCAATACCTCCACCGAACCGATGGCGGATCCGTTCGTCATGCGATGAACGCCGGGTTAATAGGCGATAAGATCATGAAACTAAAGATGTTTACGAGCATCTTGCTGGAGCTGTCGTTATCCAGCGGTGAGCGCACGGGAACAGGTTTTTGTATCGGCGCCGGTATCGCGAGGCCGCGGGAAATAGCGCCTGGCTGGAAAAGCGAAGCCATACGCTTTATTATAGGCGGCTGCGGGCCTGAGTCCCGCGCACCGGAAAACAGGCATGAGGATACCGCCCGTCGCTATCTCATCCTGGCTATAATTAATTCGGGGTAAATCGCGCTAATGTGATTTGGAGCACATTACTGGAATTAAGGAAAAATTATTTTAAAGCTGTCTGATTGAAAATTGCGTATTTAGTTATGACCGAGGACACCAAAATAACAGCCAACGAAGAAAATGGCGTAAGCGATACAACCAATCGCAGGCGGAGTACGGATATCCCCCAACCACTGGATTATGTGACCCGTGAGCTGGTTAGTGAATTCATCGAGAATCCTCGACCTACATCGCCGCCCATTAAATCTTTCATAAAAAAGTTGCTTAGAGCGGGTTGATTCGCTTTACGCGAAGCTTTAGTACCGTTGGCCGATAAGCTGGGTTAATCTGGCCGGCTATGAATGTCGATATCAATTTCATCGTCGGGGTGCTGGCGATCGTCTATGGACTGTATTGCTTTATCCAGCGCAAGCTCGCCCCTGAACACATAAAAAAACTGCAAACGATGATCGAGCGCAATGGTGAAAGAATGGGTCATTCCATCCATCTTTTCGGGTATACGATCCTACCCATAGTTGCCGGCCTGCTGCTGTTATACGCAAGCTTTCGCGCTTAAAGGGCCGTCCTGCGGTAACGGATATCCGCGAGTTAACCCGCCCCGGGCCCGCCCCGGATAGATTTTTCTATTAACGAATTTAATTTCCGGCCGTATATTGACCTTAGAGAAAACACTGCCGGCCAGGGCTTGCGGGTAATTGTCCGCGCTCCGGCGCTTCTAGCAGTTACGGTAACCCGGCATGCCGAGGAGCGCGCCTGGAGCTTCTACTGCAGGCTTTCCCAGTAGCTGGCGAACTGCACCGCGATGCGGCCGCTGCGGGAGCCGCGTTGGGTCGCAAAGCGAATCGATTCGGTGCGCGCCGCGTCACTCATCTTCATGCCACGCGCCTGCACCGCCTGCTCGACCACGGCCAGGTACTGGTCCTGGGTGAAGGGATGAAACGACAGCCAAAGACCGAAGCGGTCGGACAGAGATATTTTTTCTTCGATGGCGTCGCTGGGATGCAGCTGGCCGTCGACCATGCTGCTGTCGAGATTGTCCTGCATCGATTCGGGCATCAGGTGCCGGCGATTGGAAGTGGCGTAAATAATGACGTTGCCGGGCTGAGGCTGCAGCGAGCCTTCGAGGCAGGCCTTCAGCGCCTTGTAAGAATCGTCGTTGGCTTCGAAAGATAGATCGTCCAGATAAATAATAAACCGGCGCCCATCGTCGGCCAACCGGCGGATGATTTCAAACAATTGGTTGGTCGCGGATTTCGGAACTTCGACAATGCACAATCCCCGATCTTCAAATTCGCTCAGCTGCGCCTTGATCAGCGACGACTTGCCGGTGCCGCGCGCTCCCCACAGGAGTGCGTTATTGGCGACCTTGCCGTCGAGGAACTGGTCGGTGTTGCGGTACAACAGATTCTTCTGCCGCTCCAGGTGCAGCAATTCCGCCTGATCGACGCGATCGAACTGCGCGATCACCTCCAGCCCTTGCGGCAACCAGCGATAGGCGCTGTACCCCGGCTCGGTGTCGATTTCGGTTGGCCCGGGAATCAGCGTTTGTACGCGGTCGAGCAGCAGGTCGAGGCGTTTGAACAGTTTATCGAGTTCGGACATTAGACTTCGAGCTTCTTGTATTTGATGCGGTGCGGTTGAGCGGCGTCCTGCCCGAGACGTTGCTTACGGTGCGCTTCGTATTCCGAGTAATTGCCCTCGTAGGTATAGACTTCGCTATTGCCTTCGAAGGCGATGATGTGCGTTGCGATCCGATCCAGGAACCAGCGATCGTGCGAGATCACGACAACGCAGCCCGGGAAATCGAGTATCGCTTCCTCGAGCGCACGCAGGGTTTCGACATCGAGATCGTTGGTCGGTTCATCCAGCAGCAGCAGGTTGCCGCCGCTCTTTAGCAGCTTGGCCAGGTGCAGGCGGTTGCGCTCGCCGCCAGACAGGTCCTTGACGAATTTCTGCTGCGCGGCGCCGCGAAAATTGAACCGTGAAACATAGGCGCGCGACGGCACTTGGTAGCTGCCGACGACGATATTATCGAGTCCATCGGAGAGTTCCTGCCAGACGGTGTTGCCACCATCGAGATCGTCGCGCGACTGATCGACATAGGCGATTTGCACGGTGTCGCCAATCTTGATCGAACCTTCGTCGAGCGACTCCTGTCCCACCATGATGCGAAACAGCGTGGTCTTACCGGCGCCATTGGGGCCAATAATACCGACGATGCCGCCGCGCGGCAGCTTGAACTCGAGGTTCTGATACAGCAGTTTGTCGCCGTAGGACTTCCTGCCGCCCTCGATTTCGACTACGACGTCGCCCAGCCGCGGACCGGGCGGGATGTAAAGCTCTTGGGTTTCGGAACGTTTCTGATATTCCTGCGACGACAGCTCCTCGAACCGCTTGAGGCGCGCCTTGCTCTTCGACTGGCGTCCCTTAGGGTTGGCGTGCACCCATTCTAGCTCGGCCTGCATCGACTTGAGCCGCGCCTTTTCGGAACGCTCCTCGTGCGCAAGCCGCTTTTCCTTCTGTTCCAGCCAGGAGGAGTAGTTACCTTCCCAGGGAATGCCGTGACCGCGATCGAGCTCTAGAATCCAGCCGGCGACATTGTCGAGGAAATAGCGATCGTGGGTGACCGCTACCACGGTGCCGGGAAAGTCTTGCAGAAAGCGCTCCAACCAGGCGACCGACTCGGCATCGAGATGGTTGGTGGGTTCGTCCAGGATCAGCATGTCCGGATTAGATAACAACAGCCGGCACAGCGCGACGCGGCGTTTTTCGCCGCCGGATAGTTTATCGACGGCGGCATCCCAGGGCGGCAGGCGCAGGGCATCGGCGGCGACATCCAGCTTGCGTTCCAGATCCCAGGCGCCTGCGGCTTCGATTTTCTCCTGCAGTTCGGCCTGCAGGGCTAGTAGATCGTTCATTTCGTCGTCGGACATGGGTTCGGCAAATTTCATGTTGACCTCGTTGAACCGATCGAGCAGCGCTTTGGTTTCCGCCACGCCGAGTTCGACATTGCCGCGCACGTCGAGGCGCTCGTCGAGCGCGGGCTCCTGCGCCAGATAACCGATTTTGATACCGGGCTGGGGACGCGCTTCACCGCTATGCTCGGTATCGACTCCGGCCATGATGCGCAGCAGCGTCGACTTGCCTGCGCCGTTGTAACCCAGCACGCCGATTTTTGCGCCCGGGAAAAAGTTGAGCGAAATATCCTTCAGTATTTCGGTTTGCGGCGGTACGATTTTACCGACCCCGCTCATGGTATAAATGTATTGCGCCATGCGGTCGTTCTCTGTTCAGAATTCGCGTATTCTAACAGCGCGTTAACAATTAAAAACAACTTCGTTATGCATTGCACGGCGGCATCTATTATTAACCCGGCGACAATATATGTCGCATTCAGCCATCGCGTGTCTGTTCACAGCAAGTTCTGATAACGCCGTCTGTGGGCAGGCACGCGATGGCCTATCTTATTTAATATCAATTAGTTAGGGGGCCCAAGAAAGCGTCAGCTCCGCGTTGCAACTCTTGCCAATGGAATAACCATTGGCGGCGAGTCGCGCCTTGATCTGACGCTTTCTTGGGCCCCTGAATACGACATATATTGTCGCCGGGTTAATGTATTCTCGAATGTTCTGTTTATTAAGCGCGTCCTGTTACAGTATCATGCGCTATCAAAGCCGCAACTTCGGCTATTATTAAGACTAGCATTCACTTCGACATCGACCCATGAATCAGCCCACAGGTAAGCAGCCATGAGCATGAAAAAAATGCAGCAACAGAGTTATCTCTCCGGGGGCAACGCTGCATTCATCGAGGAACTTTACTCGCGTTACTTAAAAGACGAATCCGAGGTTGACGAAAACTGGCGCAGCTGGTTCGCCGAGCTCAGGAATGGTGAATTGACGCCGGACCAGGATCATCTCGAAATCCGCGAGCAAATGAAGTACGCGGTGTTGCATAAACGTGCGGGTAACGGTATCTCAGGAGGAGAACTGCACGAGCATGACGCTAAGCAAGTGCGGGTGTTGCAGCTCATCAACGCCTATCGCGTCAAGGGCCACGAACGGGCGCGACTCGATCCGCTCAACATGAGTCCACGCGCCGATATCAAAGAAATGACGCTGGCCGGCAACAGTTTGAGCAAGGACGATCTGGATACGGTTTTTAATACCGGTTCATTGTTTGGGGTTGAAGACGCTCCCTTGCGCGAAATCATCGAACGCGTGGAAAAGACTTACTGCGGCACCATTGGCTCGGAATACATGCATATCGGAGACCGTGCGCAGAAACGCTGGATCCAGGTGCAGATCGAAACCTCGCTGGCGACGCCGAATTTCAGGGAAGGGCGGCGCAATCGAATCATGGATCGGATTATCGCTGCCGAAAACCTCGAAAAATACCTGCACACGCGCTACATCGGGCAAAAGCGGTTTTCGCTCGAAGGCGGCGAAGCTTTGATCCCGATTCTCGATCGCGTGGTGCAGCAGGCAGGTGTCACCAGTACCCATGAAGTGGTCATCGGCATGGCGCACCGCGGTCGCCTCAATGTGCTTACCAATCTGTTCGGTAAAATGCCGAGCGACCTGTTCGATGAGTTCGAGGGCAATGTCGAACTTAACGAGCGCTATAACTACGATGTTAAGTATCACCAGGGATTTTCTTCGGATATTTATACCGACTCCGGACCGATGCATCTGGCACTGGCATTTAATCCCTCCCACCTGGAAATCGTCGATCCCGTGGTAGAAGGCTCGGTGCGCGCACGCCAGCGACGTTTTAGCGACCGTACAACCAACGACGTGCTACCCGTGTTAATTCATGGCGATTCGGCCTTTGCCGGTCAGGGCGTGGTCATGGAAACCTTTAATATGTGCCAGACGCGCGGTTACAAGACCGGCGGCACGATCCATATTATCGTCAACAATCAGATCGGATTCACCACTAATAATCCGCGCGACATGCGTTCGTCGCTCTATTGCACCGAGGTGGCGCGCATGGTGCAGGCGCCGATTTTTCACGTCAATGGCGATGACCCCGAAGCCTGCGTCTTTATCGCTGAAATTGCGGTCAAGTACCGCGAAACCTTTCAGTGCGACGTAGTCATCGATATGGTTTGCTATCGTCGTTACGGCCATAACGAAGCCGACGAGCCCGCGGTGACCCAGCCGTTGATGTACACGGCAATCCGCAACCATCCGCGCTTGGTTGACCTGCATGCGCAACGGCTTATCGACGAGGGGTTTACCACGCGCGAAAAAATCGATGAAATGGTGGCCGATTACCGGCGTGCGCTCGATGAAGGCGGCGCGGTGGCTCTCAATGTCATTTCCGGGCTTGAACCGACGGCGGCGCGAGACTGGGCCGGCCTGCGCGAAGGCGACGTCAATATCACCCCCGGCACCCAGGTCACCAGGAAAAAATTTCAGGCGCTGGGCAAACTCATGCTGACCATACCGGAAGGCTTCAAATTGCATTCGCGGGTAGCCAAGATCATGGAGAATCGGCGGCAAATGCTGGCTGGCAAACTGCAGAGCGACTGGGGCTTCGCGGAAAACATGGCTTATGCCACGCTGCTCGACGATGGTTACGGCATCAGGCTTTCGGGACAGGACAGCGAGCGCGGTACATTCTTTCATCGGCACGCCGCCCTGCACGATCAGAACAGCGGCGAAATCTATAAACCGCTGAAATATCTGGCCGCGGATCAACCGCGCTTCGAAGTCATCAACTCGTTTCTGTCGGAGGAAGCGGTATTGGGCTTCGAATACGGTTATTCGTCCACCGACCCCAAAACGCTGGTTATCTGGGAAGCGCAGTTTGGCGATTTTGCGAACGGCGCGCAGGTGGTCATCGATCAGTTCATCAGTTCGGGTGAAATGAAATGGGGCCGCCTCAGCGGGCTGGTCATGCTGTTGCCGCACGGCTACGAGGGCCAGGGGCCTGAGCATTCCTCGGCGCGCATCGAACGCTATCTCGAACTTTGCGCGCAGCATAATATGCGTGTCGTGCAACCCACCCTGCCGGCGCAGATCTTTCATCTATTGCGCAGCCAGATGTTGTGCGGGTTCAGGAAACCGCTGGTGGTGATGAGCCCGAAGAGCCTGTTGCGTCATCCACGGGCGGTATCGTCGCTGGATGAGTACAGCAAGGGAGAATTCCAGAAAGTGATTCCGGAAATAGATCAGGTCAACGACAAGAAAGTAAAACGGCTGATTCTCTGTAGCGGAAAAATTTATTACAAGCTATACGAAACCCGCGAACAGGATTACGACCACGACACCGCGATTGTTCGCATCGAACAACTGTATCCGTTCCCAAAAGTCGATTTGAATGCAATCCACGATAGATACCCGGCGCTCACAAATGTGGTCTGGTGCCAGGACGAGCCGCGCAATCAGGGCATGTTCCGTGAATTCAAGAGCCGCTTGAATGAGATTTTTGCGCCGTTACAGGTACAATACGCCGGACGTATCTCGTCGGCGTCCCCGGCGGCGGGTTACATGGCTTTGCATCAGAAACAGGAAGCCGAGCTGGTGAAAAACGCTTTCGAGGCCGATTACTCGGATAAACTCGAATAGTTCAGGAAAAACGATAAATTCTGGAGCAGATTATGCAGGTAGAAATTAAGGTTCCCGTACTACCCGAGTCGGTAACCGAAGGGACGCTGGGCGATTGGCACAAGCAGGTTGGTGATAGCGTTTCCGTCGAAGAGAATATTGTCGATCTGGAAACCGATAAGGTCGTGCTCGAGATCGTCGCCAGCTCTGCCGGGGTAATCGAGTCAATCGCGTTTGAATCGGGGGCAACCGTAAAAACCGATGACGTACTCGGCATCATCAATACCGAAGCCGCCGCGTCCGCGCCGGCCATAGCAGTTGCCGAACCAGCAGCTGAACCAACCGCAGCCGGCGATGGCCGGGCCAGTCCCGCGGTGCGCAAACTACTACAGGAACATAATCTCAGCGCGCAAGACATTCAACCCAGCGGTAAAAAAGGCGCTATTACCAAGGCCGATGTCGAACGCCATCTGCAGCAGCAAGCGCCGGCGGCACCGGCCGCTGCAGCCGCCGCGAGCCCGCCACCGCAACCGATTCCATCGACGGGGCGAAACGATAGGCGGGTGCCTATGAGCCGGTTGCGCGCCAAGACCGCGGAACGCCTGAAGCAAGCGCAAAATACCGCGGCCCTGCTGACGACTTTCAATGAAGTCAACCTCAAACCGATGATGGATACGCGAGCGCAGTACCGGGATAGTTTTGAAAAAACCCACGGCGTCAAGCTGGGCATGATGTCATTTTTTACCCGTGCGGCGGTCGAAGCCCTGAAACGTTTTCCGGCGGTTAATGCGTCTATCGATGGCGATGAAATCGTTTATCACGATTATTTCGATATCGGTATTGCCGTCAGTTCGGATCGCGGCCTGGTAGTGCCTATTCTGCGCGATGCGGACCAGATGGGGTATGCTGAAATCGAGCAGGCGATCCGCGATATGGGTACGCGCGCGCGTGACGGTAAACTCGGCATTGAAGAACTCACCGGCGGCACTTTCAGTATAACCAACGGCGGAATTTTCGGTTCGATGCTGTCGACCCCGATTCTGAATCCGCCGCAGTCGGCGATTCTTGGCATGCATTCGATCCAGCAGCGCCCGGTGGTGATCGATGGTGAGATCGTAGCGCGACCGATGATGTATCTGGCGCTGACCTATGACCATCGAATTATCGACGGCAAGGAAGCGGTGCAATTTCTGGTGACGATCAAAAATGTGCTCGAGGATCCGGCAAGAATGCTGTTGGGCGTGTAGCCGTCAACCCGGCGACCTATATTATCGAGTTAATAGAGTTCGGGGTTAAAGGTTTTTCATAAAACTGAACTGGGTTTTTTCGGAGTCGACCGCGGACTCCATTAGCGATACGTCACCCGATACGAATCGTTTCGCCAGATCGTCGCTATCGATTTCGCAGATGCGGGTGCCGTCGCGGTCGACGAAGATGAACAGGCTCGAATCTTCGGATTTCCATGCCAGTTTTGCCAATATCTTCTCGCCATTGTGCGTCATATTGACCCACTCGCCGGTGTCTAACGCCTGCACCTGATTGAGTTTTTTCGGCTTGCTGGCTTTGGTCTTGCCCTTGCCCGAGTTCATTGCTTCGAGCAGTTCGGTCGGAACCTGGAAAACACCGGTTTGCATCATCGCATCGAATTCGGTGGTATCTTCCATGGTATCGAAGGACTGCGCACTCAGGGAGCGAGTTTTGCGTTTGGCTTCGATAATATTGCGGCCGGTTTCTTCCAGCACGTTTTGTTGCTCGAGCTTGAGATAATCGCGTAATGACTGTTGCAGCGATTCGGCCAGCTTGAGGCTGCGCATCGCACGATGCAGTGAATGGGCGACATGCGGCAGCGTCTGGCGAAGTTCTTCCTGTTCCTGTTTGGTCGACTTCGGGATTAACGACCACACCTGTTTTTTCACCATCCCGATGGCCTTATGCCAGGCATCCGAATCCATGCCTTGCTGTAGCTCGATTTGAACCATTAGCGGTAACCAGACTTTTTCGAACAGGATTAACGGGGAGCCCTGAATCTTCAAGGGTTGAGTGATTTCGTTCAGCCGTGTTTTAATCACCGGCAAAACCTTCTGGGTGGCCTCAATGCGGCGCGCCTTGCGGATCGATGCCTCGTTTTCCTTGACATAGGCCAGGTAGCCATCGAGCATCTCGGAATAGCTGTCAACGGTGATGAACCCTCGGCTGGCGAGCTTATCGATATGCTCGCGGATGAAGCGGACGCCGGAAAATTCCGAGTTGCCTCCCCTGGCAATCTGGACTTCGTTGTTAATAATGCCGTCCAGCAGTCGCCGCGCGGGATTGCTCGAGCGGCGCAAGAAACCGTCTTCCTGGATCGCGGTGATGAAGACATAGATTTGCAGCCGCGCAAGCTGCTGCTTAATCGGGGAGGGCAAATCTTCGTCCTCGAAAATCAGCTTGAAAATAAGATTGAGCTGACCGATTTGTTTTGCATGTTGTACGATGCCGGACTGGTTGAAGCGTTGCTTTAACTCGGGAAACAGATTTTTGTATTGGCTGGCCGGCTGGCGCGATTTTTCCTTGAAATCCTGCAATAGCATCAGCTGGGTGATGGTTTGGTCGGGAATCATCGACGCGACCGTCGCGGATTCACTCAGCCCCTCGATGTTACGCAAGTGAATGCGCGCCGGCGGAATATCCTTAAGCATGCCGCAATTGAGTAATTTCTGGTCGATACGACGGTAAAACGGGCCTAGCGCCTCGATGAAGCGGTCGGCAAATAATTGGTAGAGCGCGATCTTGTAGTTCACCTCTAGATTGAGGCCATCGATTGCGTATTGAAAAGTTTCGCACAGGCGCTTCACCTGTAGCGGGTTTTCGTAAATACTCGCGCGTGAGCGCTTGATGCAAGCCTGCAGGCGTTTCAGTATAGCGCGGTCAAATTCCTTGAAGGCCTCGGCGTAACGTGACGTAATGTCTTGCAACTCGGTAATTTCCCCAGCCGCGGCGGCGCTGGAAAGCCCCAGTCTTTTCCAATCACGCGTGTCTTTCGCTGCTTCCGCGGAACCATGGCCGGATTTGAACTCGGAAAATTGTTTGTTGAGTTGAAATGCAAAAGATGAGCAAATGATACGCTGTTTGTGTTTGATCAATTTGATCAAACGCGCACCATCCTTGTCGGAAAGACTCCAGCTATGGTAGTTTGCCCCGCTTTCGATCATGCCCTGCAGCATCTCGGTAGTGTGTTTTTTACTGAGGCTGGCGATTTCCGCAAAGACGTCCTGTCCGGATATCGAATCGGCTTTCTGTTGTTTTTTCGAAACGGCCATGTGTGCGGCTTTTCACAAGGGTTAGAGAAAGTAATATAGATGAAAACCGGCATGATTTCTTGCGACTATTTTCATATGCATCCGATTTCAAGCAGTTTTCCGATAGAAGGCGTAAAATCGCCATTCGGCGTGATTCCCAATACCACAATCAATGCAGAATCTTAAGTTATTTGTCACCGGTCACAAGGGCTTCGAAACGCCTTTGTTTCACGAAATACGGGCTATTCTGGAGTCGACCGACGCGATCGTGACTAAAGTCTATGGCGGAGTCGAGGTCAGCGGCGCACTGACCGCGGCCTATCTGATCTGCCTGCATTCACGCCTCGCAAACCGGGTGTTTTGCGAACTGGCGCGCGCTTCCGCGGAAGACGAAAATCGCCTTTACGATGCCGTTTATCGAATCGAGTGGGAGCAGCATTTACAGGCGCGCAACAGCATCGCGGTGTCGGCGACGGTGTCGCGTTCGAAACTCGATCATGGGCATTATGTTGCCCTCAAGACCAAGGATGCGATCGTCGATCGCTTGCGCAATATTTGCGGCAGCCGGCCGGTGGTGGCGAAAAAACAACCCGATATTCAAATCCACGTCAATATCCACCATAACCAGGCCAGCATTAGCCTCGACCTCTCCGGTGATAGTCTGCATCGGCGCGGTTATCGCACCCGCCATGGCGGTGCGCCGCTGAAGGAACATCTGGCCGCCGCGCTGCTGCAGCATGCCGGCTGGACGCGCGCGGCGGCGAGTAGCCTGAGGTTGCTGGATCCCATGTGTGGCTCGGGCAGCTTCGTCATCGAGGCGGCGATGATCGCCGCCAATATCGCTCCCGGGTTGGAGCGCGATTATTTCGGTTTCAGCAAATGGCTGCAACACGACGCCGAAACATGGCGGCAGTGCATCGAGCAGGCACGGCAGGCGGCGGTTGCGCAACCCGGGCTTCGAATTTATGCCAGCGATTATGATGCCGGGGCGCTGGAAATCGCGCGCGACAATGCACGGCGCGCGGGGGTGGTTGATCTGATCGAATTCTCGCATCAACAGATTGCCGACCTTGAATTGCCTCCGTTCGAGGGCCAAACCCTGGTCATCTGTAATCCACCCTACGGCAAACGCTTACAAAGCGAGCAGGGTCTGAGCCAGCTCTATTCCGATCTCGGCGATGCCCTGCGGCGTCTAGCCCCCGCGCGGCTGGCCGTCATTTCTGCCAATCCCGATTTACTGCATCGGCTCAAACTGAAACGTTTGAGCCGCAAAGACGTGCGCAATGGGCCGCTCGATTGTCTGTTCGCGATCTTCGAAACTGCGCGGGAATCCGCCGCCGACCGCAGCGCAACGGTTATCGACTCAGGTCTTGCCGATGAAGCGGCCGTGCCGTTACGTAATCGACTGGCAAAAAATTTCAAGCACTTGCAGCGTTGGGCTAAACGCAACGAGATATCCTGTTATCGCCTCTACGACGCGGATTTGCCCGAGTTTGCGTTTGCGCTGGATTGTTATCAGAGCGAGATCGCATCCGAGCAACTGTGGTTTCACCTGCAGGAATACCAGGCCCCGGCGAGCATCGATCCCGCGTTGGCCGAGTATCGCATCAAGCTTGCGGCCGATGTCGTGCGTGAGCTGTTCGGGATTTCAGAGCAGCAGCTGTTTTGCAAAACCCGCAGCCGCCAGCGCGGTTCGAGTCAGTATCAAAAACAGGATAGCCGGGGCGAGTACTTCCAGGTACGCGAAGGCGAGGCATCGCTGTTGATTAATCTCAGCGACTATCTCGACTCCGGATTATTTCTCGACCACCGCATGATACGCGACCGAATTTTTCGCAGCGCGCGCGCCAAATCCGTACTCAATCTGTTTTGTTATACGGGTACGGTAGGCGTTCACGCCGGCCTGGGCGGCGCCAGTTCGGTATTGAATGTCGATTTGTCCGCGACTTATCTCGACTGGGCGCGCGAAAATCATCGGCTTAATCATTTGGATGACGAGAGCAGATTTCAATTTTTGCGCGCCGATATTGTGGCACTGCTCGACAATCCGACGAAGTTTTCGTTAAAACCCGAATATGATTTGATATTCTTCGATCCTCCATCGTTTTCCAACTCCAGCAAGATGCAGCAAACCCTGGACATTCAGCGGGATCACGGCGCCCTGATCATGCGCGCCATGCAATTATTGGCAGGTGACGGTCTGTTGTTGTTTTCGACCAATCGACGCGCTTTCAAACTCGACCCTGACTTGGCGCCGAAGTTTGATATCCGGGATATTACTCAGGCGACGATTCCCGAAGATTTCAAACGCAATCCCAGGATCCACCGCTGTTGGGAAATCCGGCACCCGCATGCCTGACGACAGCAGTGATTATCGGGATTTGTTTCTGCGGGATGTCGCGCTGCTGGATGTGCGTGCGCCGGTAGAATTTTGTCGTGGCGCCTTTCCCCAGGCGGTCAACCTTCCGCTACTGGACGATCAACAGCGGGAACAAATCGGTACCCGTTACAAGAATGCCGGCCAGGAGGAGGCGATTCGCCTCGGCCTCGAACTCGCGACGCCTGCGATACGAGCGCAGCGCCTGCAGCAATGGCTTGCGTTTCGCGAGCAAAATCCGGACGGCTTTATCTATTGTTTTCGCGGCGGTCTGCGTTCGCGTACGACGCAACAGTGGATGCGGGAGCAGGGCGCCGATTACCCGCTGATCGTCGGTGGTTATAAGGCGATGCGTCGTTTTCTGATCGATGAGCTGGAACAGTCGGCCGCACAGGTGGCATTGGTCTGTATCGGCGGCCTGACCGGGGTGGGAAAAACCCGGGTATTGCGCAAGCTAAAGCATCATGTCGATTTCGAGGGCTTGGCCAATCATCGGGGCTCGGCTTTCGGGCGCGATGCGCTAGATGCCCAGCCTGCGGTAATCGATTGGGAAAACGCGGTTTCGGTCGCGTTCTTGAAACATCGCGAGCGGTATCCGCAGCGTCCGGTGTTTGTCGAAGATGAAGGGCGTCGAATAGGGCGGGTCGGCATGCCCGATTATCTATTCAACGCGCTGCTAAGGGCGCCGCGCGCAATTTTGCAGCTCGATATCGAGGCCCGCATCGAGCTGATCAGCGAGGACTATATCCTGCAAGGCTGGCCGGCTTACCAGCAGGCTTATGGCGATGCGGCGGAAAAGGAATTCGGCGATTTCGTGCTCGATAATCTGGCGCGGATACAAAAGCGCCTGGGCGGCGAGCGGTATTGCAAGATACGGCGGTGTTTTGCCAGCGCGTTACAGGATTTGTTTCGTAGTGGCACGGCGGAGTCGTTCCATGACGGGATACGAACTTTGCTCGAAGAATATTACGATCCGATGTATCGTTACCAAATTGAAAGCAAACAGCCCGAAATAATCTTCGAAGGCCCGGAAGCGGAGCTGTTGGAGTGGGCGGGAAACTATAGCGCAGGTTGAACTAACCACTTATAACAGCGTCATATGGCAGCAAATAAATCGGAAAATAACGCATGAAAAAAACCATCCTGTTGGTGCTGCTGGGCTGCCTCGTGCTGTTGTTTTTCCAGTTTGATCTGGGACGATTCTGTTGAAAAACTCTCGATTATGACTCGGCCATGAGATAATCGAGTTCGGTATCCACTTCATTAGGAAGTCTCCCATGATGGGACAACTACCGGCGCAGCAGAACGCATTGTTTTACGAGTTT
>Ga0209150_1000184_pt1 | contig 23306 bp, 23 predicted proteins | sample WorMetTyACAVOLI3_FD_187424 | JGI IMG/M metagenome (GOLD analysis project Ga0209150, IMG submission 187424) | Marine gutless worms symbiont microbial communities from Max Planck institute for Marine Microbiology, Germany - Olavius algarvensis... ... | reverse complement strand
AGTTACCAGGCTCACTGCATCCAGTTTGAATTCTTTCGTATATTTCTTTCTCGTTGTCATCTATCGTTACCTCAGTTAAGTTTCATTATCTCTTAACTGGGTGGTATCAATCTATTGGACCATGTCAAAATGCAATATCGCCACCTAAGGTGGAGAGGGTTGTGTCGTCTTGCAGTGTAAAGGGTGTATTAAAGGTAAAACTATTGGCGATTGTTTCTCCCGCGAAATGAATGTCGCGCGGGCCGTTCACCACCACATTCTCTGCATAGGTACCCGCGGTAACATTTACCCTGCCGCCGTTGACTGCGGCATCGATGCCGCTTTGCAGACTGGAGATCGGCGTCAGCAAACTACCCTGGTTCCCCGCTGCTCCCGTCGTCGCCACTTCGACATGACTGCGGTTGGAAGATGCAAAAGCTAGATCCCGAACCCTCCAGCCTCCATTGCGGCGGCTCAAATCGAGCAGGGCCTGCTGCCATTCTTCGGTCGGCGCTATTAAATGGGGGTTGGTATGAATCGTGCCCTCGTTCAGAAAGCCGTTAAAATGCAGGTTGAGCCCCCATTCGTTGCCGATCGTGCCTTCGCTATTTGCGGAAATATCAATCCCGAAGGCATCGGTATACTGAACCGAAATGCCGCTTTGGGTGTTTTCAATCCGGTTGTTGCTGACCTGGCCTGAATTACCGCGCCCGTCAATCAGAATGCCGTTGCGGATATCGTGAATGCTGTTGTTTTCTATCTTGAAATCGTTGACATCGCTCGCAACAGCGATACCACGGCTGATATTCGTACCCCAGTCGTAGACCAGATAGGATGCATCCACCGGACCGGTTATGTCCAGGTTCGATACTGTCACCCCGTCGGCCCAAATGTTGATGCCGTTGAGGTCGCTGCCGCTGTCGGACACGGCAATAATGGCGCCGGGCGAGCCATCCAGTGTCAGCGCTTTGTGAATGTTCAGGCTTTCGTGGTAAGTGCCGGCGGCAACATTGACCAGACCACCCACCCCGACCACATCGAGCGCCGGTTGTATCGCGCTAAAGCCATCCCAACCGGCCACATAAAGTGTACCATTGAGATCGAAAATATCCCCCGTCTCCCAGACTGCGATGGAATCCGCGTTAACCAGCGCTGTACTCGGCGCATCCCAGGCCGGATATTCCAGCAAGGTACCCGCACCAGTGAAGCCACCGCTGAAGAATGCCCGGGCATTACGCGTATTGCCGTTGACTCCGGTTAAATCAATTGCGGCCAGGGTGCGCGGATCGTTGGTTGAAATACCTATTTCATTAGCGGTGACCGTATTCGCATTGATCGTGATCTCACCATCATCGAGATCGACACCGGGAGTAAAAATCAGAATACCGGCTGATGTGTAGCTGGCAGGACTGTAGTCATGCGCGGATACCGTATTGCCTTCAACGGTGGCCGAGGCACCGCGGCTTATCTGAATGCCGTTTTGCGCAATTGCGTCGATCGGTCCGGCGCCGGTCACAGTGTTGTCAGACACAAGGGCCTCGGAGCCGACACCGTCAACCACGATACCGCCTTTTTGATAACCGCTGATCACATTATCCCGAATCTCAGCCCTGCCGCTGGAATCGATCGCAGCAAATCCGACAAGAATTGCGATGCCACGCTGTCCACCACCCAAGGTTACCGCTGGGCGGATATCGCTGATCTGGTTGTGGTGAATGTTCGCCTGTGCGCCGTCGCGAACTAAGATGCCGCTATTGATGTTGGCAACCGGTCCCTTAATCGTAAAACCGCTGACTTCAACATTCGTCATCGAGCCACCGCCGATGGTCAGTATGTTGTACAGGCCGGCATCATCAGCGGTCAGCGATGTTGGCGCGATGATGGTATTGTTCGAACCGGCACCGTTCAAAATCAACGCCTTGTCGACGCTCAAGCTCTCGGCATATGTCCCGCTGAGTACATTGACCACGCTTTTTGCTGTCGCCTCATCGATAGCGCGTTGGATGGCGCCGAAAATTGTCTGCACCGTAACGTTTGAGCCGTCGGTTATGTAAACAGCTTTGTCGAACTCGTTATCGGCCACGACCTGTATCAGGTCGATATCGGCGCCCGGAAGCTTGTCATTATCCTCCTTCGTATAGGCCTGCAAATGATTGCCATCGATGCCGATGCTAAGTTGATTATCGCTGATGGTATTGCCGCCTGAGCCGATTCCAAGCCCTTCGGTTTCTACATCGATAATGTTATTGGCAACCACATTCGAGTTATTCTGCAAGCTGACTCCATAGCCGGAATTGCTTATGCTATTACCGGTAATGGTATTGCTGCCTTCGACGTATTGGGTTGTGGTTTGAATACCCGTCAAAACATCGTCTATAACGTTGTCGGAAACAGTCACGGCCTGGCCCGAAATGGAAATACCGACATGTGTTCCTCCCCCATCGATGGAGAAACCTTTGAAAATGGTGCCATCCGCTCTCAGATCGACGATGCGCTGTAGTGGTTCCGAACCACTAAGGCTAATACCTGTCCCTTCGCTTCCTATAATGGATATATTTTGCGCACCATTGAAGTCTGTGCTGAATGGGCTGAAATTGCCGGCGGCGACATTCACCGTATCACCTGTTTCTGCGACATCAACTCCGCGCTGGATACTGCCGCTGTTTTGCGTGACATACAGTTGGCCTTGATCCCAGGTGGCGAGTCCAATCGCCGATGAATCCAGCGCATGTAGCACACGGTCTTCAATGGCGAACCCGTCAGCCGCGGCGGTAAACTGGGCCGCTGTGGCATTAATATGGGTCAACACATTATTCTGAGAGTTAGTGCCGCTGAAGATATTCCATGACGTTGTCGGAAATGCGCCGGCGCCGGTAACCGTGGTATCGGGTACGCCGAACACCGTATTGCCGATATCCAGTGGCGTGCTGAGACCTTCGGCAAAAAGCGCATGACCCACAGTCGGAGCCAGCACCACATCGTCAAACGCAATATTCTCAACGGAGTCATAACCGAGAATGTGAAGTGCTGTTCCCGGACCGCCAGGATTCCAGGTGCCACTATTATCATAGCTATTGCAACCGGAGCAAGGGACGTCCGGCCGGCGATAGCTGCCGCTGATGGAGACATTGTCAAACACAACCGTACCGGCATCCTGGATCACGTTGGTACCACGTAATTGGATGCCCTGGTGGGCGCCGCCGCTGGCATAGCCGGCAATGGCAAGATTGCGCAATGTCGCATCACCATTATAATAATTGATGCTGATATCGCCATGACCAAGAGAAGTCGCAGCCGTATAATCCGCGCCGTTGGCGTTAAAGTTACTGTCGAGCAACTCAATCCGGTTGAGTCCGGGCACACCGGTGGAGGAATTACCGCTGACACGGAAACCGTGTACTGCATTCGCGGAAAAGTCACTGTTGCTGACCGTCAATACATCAAGCACGGTATCGGCGGCGACGTTGATGCCGGCTGCGGCATGCTGGAAGCTAAACCCGTCGATAAGAATACTGTCATCGGTACCGATATCACCGGCGATATTAATCCCGTTACCGCTGACAGGATCGATGATGGATTCCCCGGCACCGGCGCCACTAAGCGTCAGCGCTTTGCCGATATTCAGGCTTTCGTCGTAGGTTCCTGCGCGTACGTTAATTCTCGCGCCACGGTCCGCGGCATCGATTGCAGCCGCAATCGACATACTTTGCGGGGCATTGGCGCCGACGATGAATTCGCCATCGGCATCCAGGTTTCCATCGCCATCGATATCGTGGTATGTGGCCGAGCTGTTGCGCCGCGTCACCGAATCCTTGGGGGTAGCCAAAGACAATGCGAAATCGACCGCATCCTGCTCCGTTTTCTGGAAAAAGGTAAACTCTTGTCCGTCATGATAGCCCGATGCATCGCGGAATGTTTCGTTTTGCACGGCAAATGAATAACCGTTCAGGGTCAGCGTGCCAAAATCATTGATCAGGGATCCACCCTGCGCGTAAAGCGGGTTGCTCTCGGTAAAATCATTATCCGCGGCAATGGTAATATTGCCCGTTTGCTGGTTATAACTGCGATTCGCCTGGTAAAGCGCCACGCCGCCCCAGGCATTGTTGCGGGTGGTGGTGCGACTGACGGTAACATTGGCCGTATCCGTCAGTTGAATACCTGCGCCGTTTGTGCTTCCCGTATCATCCCCGATCGGGGCGCCGTCGGCGATAAAATCACTGATGGTCGCGCCGTTAACGCCGTTCAAATCCAGTTCGGCCCGTCCCGCTCCGCAGCTGACAACCTGGTTAATTGAAAAATTGCTCAGCCGTGAATCCGCAGCGCCGCCCGGCGAGACTTTAATGCCGTAGGCCGAGCTTGCGTTACTGGCTGAACCATAGAGGGTAAAATTATTCAGCGAAACATTATTCGCACTGACACTGATCCCATAATTGTTCCCAATACTGCGGGCATCAATGATCACCTCGTCGCGAGCGGCACCCGATAACTCAAGCTCCTTATTGATATTCAGTGTTGAGGTTTGAGTATAGGTTCCAGTGGCAACATCAACCGTCGCCCCATCGCGCGCAATGTCGATGCCGTCCTGAATTTGCGCACCGCTTTGCACGCTCACACGCTTCGAATTGCCGGACAGGCTGGGAGAATCCAAATCGCTAACCAGGATGATTTGATCGCCGTCAACAACAATGCTGTTGGCCTGTTGTACCCTCGCTTAGATTGATCGTGCTGGATAACAGATCCGCTTCGCTCATGGCTGACAGCGCGATAGCGCCGCCGCCCGCATTCAAAGTTCCGCTATTGTCGATCGAGCCACCCGTTAACGCCTGCGTCAGCGCAACCTCGTAAAGACCGCCGTTCAAGGCAATGGTCGCCGACTGTACGCTGGCAGATGCGACCGTTGTCCGTGGTGATAGTTCCGCTATTGCTAACCGACGGTGCAATAAACGCCGCGAGGCCACCGTCCGACAGCTTGATTATCCCTTGATTTGAAATCGAACCGACGGATGCGCCGGCAATCGAAAAGTCCCCCGCCATAAACTCGCTATCGTCGACCATGCCGGTGGAGGCGATCAGGCCGCCAACATTAACCGTGGCGTCGGTGCCGAACATAACCCCGTTCGGATTCAACACCATGACCCGTTCGGACTCAACACCATGACATGACCGTTTGCGTTTAAAATGCCGTTAATGGTGCTTGGCCCAACACCCGAACCGACACGGTTCAAGGCGATCGATGAACTGTTCGGTTGAGAAAACGTAACCGCGGCATCGACGATATTAAAACTGTCCCAGCTGATGATCGCCCGATTTGTGGATTGGCTCACCGTCATCTGCGAACCCGTGGATGATATGCTCGCTGCCCCTCCGACCACCACGCCATTGTCCGGTAGCTCCGACGCCGCGGCGGGGAACGCAACTAAAATCAGCAAGATGGCGAAGGCAAGATTAAACACGGCATTACTGCATTTGTTATCGATACTATTCTTCCGACAGTCCTCCAACATACACCATCTACAAGGAATACTAAAGGTTCATCCGAATGGAACCGAGAAAGCGCACATCATCGTCTTCGGTCGCGGGCTGATAACTCCCCACCTGTGTCGCCGCTTCTATCGACACGCTGATATTCCTGTTGATAACAAGACGTACGCCGACACCGGCGGAAGCGAGGCTGTCGCTCGTCGTCGCGGCGCCTGCAGCGGACAGCGTCCAGACCCGGCCCTCATCATAAAAGGCGTATAATTGTTTGCTGTGTAATCCACTGCGATCACCGCCAGGCATATAAACGGGTTCCAGCCTGAAGGCGAGCGCGCGGTCACCAACCAGTTCCGCCGGATCGTAGGCGCGGCCAAAACCGCGTCCGCCGAGCGAGTACTGTTCGGATGACAACAAGGGATCGTCGGTCCATTGCCCAGCGATGCCGATGGTCAGACCAAAATGCGAATTAAGCGACTGGAATCGCTCGTAGTTCAAATGCAGCCTGGTGAACTCACCGTCGGCGCCCTCACGGCTTTTCAGCAGGTCGTCTTTGTCGGTGCCGCCGATGCCCTGGCTGAATTCGATATCGAGCAGGTTATTACCTCCGAGGGCGTCCAGCGTGGTCCAACTGACGCCCAATCGCAGTGCGCGAATGTGGTCTTCGACCACCGGTGCACCGAGCACATCGGTTTCCAGATCACGGTGATCGTAGGCCGCACGCCCGACCAGACTATGGTTACGCGCACGCAGCAGCGGATAACTCAACGAGAATCTGACCGAATCGGCGCGGCCGCGCACCTCGAATAGTTCCAGGCTGCCTCCCGGGCGGGTTCGCGCCTGGGCAAAGCTGGCGCCGAGTCTGAGCCCTTCGACATTCAGCACCTGGCCGTAGTCTAACTGCCAATAACTCATTTCCGAATCACCTGCGGCTGCGGCGCTTAGCCGCAGTTCATCGTTAGCATTGAAAGGCTGGTTCACCTTCGTCCATACGCTCAGTTGCGTCGGCCCGAGATACCTGGAACCGTAGTTGTCCAACGCAGGCCAGGCATAACCCTCGGTCTTGTGCAGGTCGGCGATCAAGGTCAAATCGGCCGCGCCCGGTGTTTGTGACGGCGCCAGCACACTGCGAAGTCTCACGCCGGGAAGGTCATTGGCGATCAACAGATAGCGCTCAAAATCCCGTGCGCGCAAGGGCCGGGACGCTTTGATTCTATCGCCGATCTTGATCAGCATATCGCGTGCGACCGGATCGCCTGAAATATGCACTTCGGCGATATAACCTTCGATCACCTGCAGCTTCAGTACGCCGTCTTCCAGCGATTGCGGCGGCACGATAACCTGCGAAAGCATGTAACCCTCGTCACGATAAATGCTGGTCAAGCCGCGCGCCAGGTCGAAGACATCGCTGGCGCTGATTTGACGCCCAATATAGCGCCCGGACAGTTCAAGCCACGGTTCGCGCGGCAACACCGAAGCGCTGTCGAGGCGAATCTCTTTCAACCGAAATGTAGCCGATATCGCGTCGCTAGCCGGGACATCTGGCGCGGTGCCGCGGATTTCCGGCAGTTGCGCCTCATCGTCCGGCTCCGGCACGGTTTCGAAACGTTGCTGAATACGCCCGGGATCGATAGCAGGAGGCAATGGCGTCTGGGCAAACGCCGGCGATAGCGCAGCCAGAGCGGCGATGAGAACAATCAATGCAAAATACGCTGGCGTGGCCAAGCAACGCATTCCCGTCGTCAATTCCCTGGCTCTCGCCTGCCGTCACGCTTCCCTGGAAACGTGTTAGCAATGTAAACAACCAACATAATTCCCCGCATGATACTGCACCGAATCAATAGAAGAGCAAAGCTAAGGCCCTCCGCCCGATATGGTTGGGCTGCTCGGAGCTATACCGGTTTAGCTTTTAGTTTCTTCTTTATTCTCTTCTTTGTTGAGACTAAATCCATTGATATGGATAATTTTTCTTACTGGACCGGAATGCCATCCTTAGCAGGCGAAAAATTATACAGTATCCTCAGGTTGTAATATACAGCCATTGCCTCGTTTATAAGGCTTATGCAATCCCTGAAGTTATGAGCTAGCGCTGCAGTAATCAACCGCCATGGAATGCCCGTATACTGTTCGCGCAGGTCGTCAGGCATATGGGTTGCAGCTTCACCGAATAGTTCAAGATTTCGCAAAGTAACATAGGTAAGACGATTAAGGCGGCGCGTTATAAGATCCCGCCCCATAGTGTCATCCCCGCGCAAGCGGGGGATCTTGTAAAGACTGGGCGTTATAAGATTCCGATACGTCGGAGCCCACCGGGCCGCGCAGGCTTATGCGGGAAAGACTATTAATCGGCGGGAATCTCGTAAAAGCAATCTGCTATGATTCGCCCTGGCTTATCAATATCAGCAGGTCTTCTAAGTGCAGAACTTCTATGGCCTCAAACGGTTCTTAGCATGCCAGATTTCGATCTTGTTTAGTGTCGCCAAAGCCAGCCGAAAAATATTCGCAAATTCGTCGATCTGGCTGGTATGTATTATTGGATTTAATAGCCCGCCCAGCCATTCTAATGGTTGGGAGCATACGGCGATCAATTTCGAGGTGCTGGTGGCGGCGCTGAATGACGCCAACCCCAATTTACGGCGGCGGGCCGCCGAATCGATAGGATTTCGCCCGCAGGCCGGGGCCACTGCTGCACTGTTGGCGAGGCTCGAGCAAAATGAATCGGCAGCGCGCGTGCGGCAGGAAATTTATCTTGCGCTAGGCAAGCTCGGTGAAACACCCGCGCTCGATGCAATCGAATCCTGTCTCATCAATGAAACGGATATTGCCGCCAGGGCGCAGTGCGCGGCCGCACTCGGCAATGTTCACACGCCCGCGGCGCAACGACTTGCCCTGCAAGGAACGCGCGACCAGAACCGTCAGGTACGCCTGCGCGCGATTGCCAGCCTGGGCAGTTTCTCGAGCACGTCCGTGGTCCGGGCTTTAACGAAATTTGCCCGCGACCCGGATGTTCCGATCAAGCATACCGCGCTGCTCTCGCTCGGGCGCACGCGTTCGTCGGCAGCGGCCGCGCTGCTGGCCGACTCACTGACGCAGGCCGAAGATCGCCAACAGCTCCAGGTGCTGCTGCAAGCGCTGACATATGCGGCCGACCCCGGCGCTCTTACGGCTATTCAGTCCGCTTATCGGCGCAGCGCAGACGAGGCCGTCAAGCGGCACGCGTTGGTCGCAATGGCCAGTACCCGCGCCGCAGGATCGGAATCCTATTTTCTCGAAGCGCTTGCCAGCGCCGATCATGCCAGCCGAATGTTGGGATTGGCGGTCTTGCGAAACCTGGGTAACCGCGATCAGGTTGCCGCGATCACGAAACAGGCGCTGCTCGAAAGCGGCGGTTTATTCGGGCGCAAGGTCAAACAGCTTTTGGACGACCCGTTGCAAACCCTCGACAATCTTCAGTTATTGAACGCCTACTTGAAAACCGTTATCCGCCTCGATCCGGCGGCAGGGGAGGAGCTCTACGCCAAGTTTGCGTTACCGGTGTCGATCCCGCGCACGAGCAGCGCCGCCTTGAAAATTGCGCAGGGTTTTTACGATGCTCGATGGCAGTCGATCTATGGCCTCGGCTACACTGGGACGGCTCGCGCCGCCGAACTCGCCGCGGCGGGTCTGCAGGATTCCGATGCCCGAATTCGAGCGGTTGCAACTCGGTCGCTGGGGGTAATGGGGGCCACAAGCCATTACGAGTCGATCGCAAGAATGCTGTTCGATCGAGCCGCCGAGGTGCGCTGGACGGCAGCCCGCGTGCTGGGCAGATCAAACGCCCGCAGCTCAGCCGGAGGTTTATTAAACGCCTTAAACGATTCGCACGCCCAGGTTCGCCTGGAAGCGGCTATGGCCCTGGGTTACTTGAAAGCGCGGGCGGCGCAACAACGGCTCTCGGAATTGGCGTCGACCGATCCGGATTCCAGAGTGCGGGAAGCCGCCCTCTACGCCGCTTCCCTGATTGAATAAACCGGCCGACGCCGGCAATAATGTCGGAAGGTTATTTGCACAATGCCAGCACGCGCGCGGGACCGCCCGTGCCGGCGATATGTTTGGGCGCACCCACAACGATAGTGCACTTACCCGGATTCTTCACCATCGCGAGTTGCCCGAGGTTGGTTGCGTTTTCCACAAACTTGACGCCGCGCTGCAGCAGGCGAACATGGGCGTACCAGGAGTTGGTCCATTTATCATCGTCACCGACCGCGCTTTGTCCCGAGTCGATACCGACGTTATCGGCGATGATGCCGCCGATTAAAACACCTTTGCGATCCATAATTTCGATCAATTTATCGACCGCGGCCTTGTTCATGCCCGGATAGTTGAAGCCGTTGATATAGGGATCTTTGGCGAAGTCGGAGCCCGAAAAATAATATTTCGACCAGCCGGTGTGCAACACCAGCCAGACGCCGTTTTTAATTTTCTTTGCTACGGCGGCGATATCGTCGGCCGTGATCACATTGGGGGACGAGTTCGAAAAATCGGTGACCGAGACATCCGCGCTCGGTTTGCCGCCGTTTTTGGCCAACTCCATCTCGACCCGACCCGAGATATCGATCAACACGACATGCCCGATCAAGTCGTCGGCGGTGAGGTCGTGGGTGTGCTTGCGCTGATCGGCAGTTTTATTTTCACCCTCCAGCGACTCGACGTTGGTGACATAGTGCCCCGGGGAATCGAGATGCGTTCCATGATGCTCCGCCAGGACAATTGTGCCCAGGCTAAAATATCCATCGCTGGTCGGAAACTGCGCAAATGACAGTACCGCCTGTCCACCGAATGTGGGGACGGCTTTCGAATCGAGATAAGGCTTGAACAAGTCCGCTTTCATCGGGTCTGCACCGCTGGGTGCAAAGGTCGGTATCGGGTGTGACAAATCGATGCTCAACGACCCATGCCCGTAAATACCGAACGAAACCATGGCCAGTACCATACCCGCCATCGTTGACACTTTTTTCATGCTGGACTCCGTGTTGTAGGGTTTACTCAGCCACTGGCCATGCGGGACCACATGGCTGACAACTGCAATGGATGTTTTCCCCGGGGATGTTACTCCAAACCCCGCTGTAATTCATGCTAACTTTTAGCGCGGTTCCCAACGCGAGTTTAACAATGGAAGCTTCGCGCGGCAATATCGCAATCGGATATGGGCCGAGGTCGTTAACTCGATCGGATAAATTACTTCGATTAAAATGCGTTGTAATTCAATATATTATGCAATTAATCTCGGAACCGTATTATATAAAATTTCAATTTAATACCTGGTTCCGCGGCAACCGCTTTCGCCAACGCAGCTCAGCCGTGTCTGGACTTGCTATCGTCGGGCGCCGCGGCCCGGTCTTGCATCCCGTAGTCCCTGATGACACTCGCAACCCGCAGTCGATAGTCCGACATAATGCCGTCCCGCCCGGCGCGTTGCGCCGTGCGGTGCTGTTCGAGATTGCGCCACTGAGCGATCGCGGCTTCGTCGCGCCAGAATGAAATCGAGAGCAGCTTGCCCGGTTGCGTTAGACTTTCAAACCGCTCGATCGCTATGAAACCGTCGATGGTTTCGAGTTCCAGTGCCAGCGCTGCGGCAAAATCGAGGTAATCCTGGCGTCTGTCGGCGACGGGTATCAATTCAAATATCACCGCAAGCATAGCCACTCCGGGTCGTTATGGGAAAGAGTCGAGTATACAGACTCTGAAACCTGCGGGCTCGAATCCCGGTTTTTTGGCGGGTTACGACTAACCCGTTGACAAAACCGCGTCCTGCTCCAGATGACGCGATCGCACCAGCCTGAGCTTGCTTTCCATGAGTTGAATCTCCTTGCGCATGATACGCGTCGACCTTGATGGTCCGGTTATGTTTTCGATGCTGCGGATATGTTCGTAGCGGCGAACGATTTCCCGCATGGCGCTGGATTGGTCGATGGCTCGGTCGAGTTCAGACAGCAGGCGTGAAGTCTCGTGCGTGGCTTCCATATTATTATGTTGGTTCATTGAACTTCCTTGTCGATTTTGACAACGCGTTCAGCCTAGCATAACCGGAGGGTTGGGGAATATGGCACAGCGCCGACAGATTTGTAGGATTTATCCTACAAGCATCTCAGTCGCGATCGTCGCCGGAATAGTGCTCGGGCCAGTGTTGTTTAACCACCGGGCTGTCACTGGCGTAGGTGTGACAACTATCGAGGAAAGCATTTGAACTGCGACCCGATTTATTCTGACCGAGCCGGGACTTCGCGCTGGCAATGGTTTGAATCGCGGTTGTGGCCACCGGCCCCAGCAACTCGGTCAGGTGGGTGCAGCTGCGGTTAGCCCCCATTGCCTGTTTCGATTTCTGCGTCCAGCCGGGTGCGATCTTTAGGCCGATCAGGTTGCGCGCCACCGCTGATACAGATTTGCAGTAATTGTAGGGTGAATGATCGATGACCGCATCGATGTCGACTACCTCGAGCTCGAGATTGATCGTCAGGCGAATCCACATATCGTGCAAGGCTTCGCCGGCTTCGATCCAGCCACCACGATCGCGATTCTGAAAACGATAGGGTTTGGTGTCGACAATCCTGCCCTCGATATCCCATAAACCATCGTCACGTTGGTAACCCTGACAGGTGACAACGCGGGTATGCGCCAACTTACGCGGGGCGGCTTTCGTTAACGGCACGACCGATCTCCTCGAATGTCGATTAAGACTGATAAAATTGCCGCGAGACATTACCATGCGGCATAACTTTGGAACAGTCTTGAATGAATAAATCTCGTCGTGTTGAAGGTCTCAGCGACCGCGGCAAGGGCATTGCAATGTCGCTCGGGGGCGTGGTCGTGCTCAGTCCCGACAGTCTGTTAATCAGGCTAGCCGGGCTCGATGACTACGCATTGATATTTTACCGCGGGCTATTCCCGATATTTTCGATTAGCCTGTTGCTCGCACTTTATTACCGCCGGCAATTTGTCGGCGCCTTGCTGTGCATCGGCTGGGCGGGAGTTTTCAATGCCTTGTTTTTTGCCGCCATCAATATCAGCTTCATCAGCGCGATACAGCGAACCTCGGTGGCCAACACCTTATTGCTACTGTCCGCCGCGCCGGTTTTCGCCGCTATCCTGTCCCTGATCATACTGCGCGAAGGCCAGCGTGCGTCCACCTGGCTGATTATTGCGCTGGCGCTGTCGAGCGTTTTTATCATCGGCTGGGGCAGCTATGGCAGCGGCAGCCTGCTGGGTGATTTGTTCGCACTCTGCTGCGCTCTTGCCACCGCCGGCAGCGCCATCCTGATACGTTACAAAAAGGATATCGACCTGGTGCCATCGGTAATCCTCGGCAGCTTTTTCACCAGTTGTTTCGCCCTCGCGCAAGCGCCGGAATTGACAATCTCGCCCTTGCAATTGGTATGTGTCGCGATCATCGGGCTCTTGCTGATACCCGTTGCCTTTATTAGCTTGACGATTGCACCGCGCCTCGCCAATTCGGCGGAGGTGCAACTGGTTTATTTGCTGGAGAGCATTCTCGGGCCGTTGTGGGTTTGGTTGGTGATTCGCGAAACGCCGCCGCTGAATACGATTATCGGCGGCAGCATGCTGCTGCTTTCGGTCGCGTGGTTCGCGCATCACACGATCAAGCAGGAATCGAAACCCGCGACGGCCGACTGTTAGGCGCTGCAGGCAATAAGATTAATCATTTCGAAGGCGAGGGTGGCGGCCGCCAGCGACGTGATTTCGGCGTGATCGTAGGCGGGCGCGACTTCGACGATATCGGCGCCCACCAGATTAACCCCTTGCAACCTGCGGATGATAGTGACCAGTTCGCGGCTGCTTAAACCCGCGATTTCCGGGGTGCCGATGCCGGGCGCGTGCGCGGGATCGAGGACATCGATATCAATCGAGAGGTATAGCGGCTTGTCGCCGACCCGCTCACGAATACGCTCAACCACATGTTCCACACCATGGGATTGGAGTTCATCGCAATGCACCGTTTTGAAGCCGAGTTCCTCATCGCGCGCCAGGTCGTCCGAACTATAAAGCGGACCGCGGATGCCGACATGCATCGAGGCCGCTTCGTTGAACAAACCTTCCTCGGCGGCGCGGCGAAAGGGCGTGCCGTGAGTGTAGGGCGCACCGAAATAGGTGTCCCAGGTATCCAGATGGGCATCGAAATGCACCAACGCCACCGGGCCGGTTTTCTTGTTAATCGAGCGTAACAATGGCACCGCGATGGTGTGATCGCCGCCCAGGCTGACGATAACCGGCGCGCGTTGATAGAGTTCATCGACGGCGGCTTCGATCTGCGCGATCGCCGCCTCGATGTTGTAAGGGTTGCAGGCGACATCACCGGCGTCCGCCACTTGCAGTGTCGTAAAAGGTTCGGTGTCGTATGCCGGGTGGAAGTTGGTGCGCAGATGGCGCGATGCCTGGCGAATCGCCTGCGGCCCAAAGCGCGCGCCGGGGCGATAGCTGGTGCCCGCGTCGAAAGGAATGCCGAGTACTGCGACATCGCAATAGGGGACATCGCGTATCTCGGGCAGGCGACAAAAGGTAGCTGGCCCCGCGTAACGCGGCACCAGCGTTCCGTTGACGGGTGGGATCGGGGGTGTTGCCGCCACGTTTCAGCCCTCTTTTGTCTGATCGATTTGTTATATCATCGATATCTGGCACAATCAATTACCCCGCAATCACGAGATCGAAATTGAGCGTAAGAACCCTATTGAAAATGGGCGACCCCAGGTTACTGCAAGTTTCCGCGCCGGTGGATCCCATCGATTCGCTGGCGTTGGCGCCGCTGTTGAACGATATGTGGGACACCATGGCGGACGCCAGCGGCGCCGGGCTGGCGGCGCCGCAAATCGGCGTCATGCGCCGGATCGTGATTTTCGGTTATCAAACCAATCCGCGTTATCCCGAGGCGCCCGCAGTTCCCGAGACGGTGCTCATCAATCCGCAGATTACGCCGCTCGACGAAACGCGCGAAGACGGCTGGGAAGGTTGTCTCAGTGTGCCCGGCATGCGCGGTATCGTGCCGCGTTTTCGTGAAATTCGCTACCGAGGATTCGATCAGTACGGGGAAATTATCGAGCGCGAGGTCGCGGGATTTCACGCGCGCGTAGTCCAACACGAATGCGACCATCTGGATGGCATTCTTTACCCGCAGCGCATCGAGGATATGCGCAGCTTCGGGTTTATCGATGCGCTCACCGATCATGGCGTAATGGAATTGCAAGCATGCGACGATGAACCCTGATCCAGCCTTGCCGAGCACTGAATTCGCTCTACTCTCCAGCGGCGCCAATTTTTCCTGCGAAGTGTTGCAGGCGCTACTACAGAAAATTCATCCGCCGCAATTACTGGTGTTACCCGAATACCCGCCGGCAAACCCTCTTGCCAGTGCGGACAAGTTGCCTATCGCCACCCCGCAACGGCGTTTATTGTCCCTGGCGCAGAATATCGAAATTGCCTATGCGCCGGCGCCGCACCAACAGGATCTGGCGCAGCTGGTCGAAGCCCGGGAACTCGATTTTCTGCTGGTCGCCTGTTGGCCTTACCTGCTCGGACCCCGGCTGATAGAAAGTGCGCGTAAGGCCGCGCTTAACCTGCATCCATCGCTGTTACCCCAGTATCGCGGCGCCAATCCGCTGGCCCAGCAGCTGGCGGCCGGGAGTACTAGCTTCGGAGTCACCCTGCATCGGCTGGATCAACGCTTCGATCATGGCGACATCATCGCGCAGGCGGAAGTCGCCGCGTCGGGCAGCGCGCGACAACAGCCGAATCTGGAGCGGGCCTGCGCTGCGCGCGGGGTGGAATTGTTTATCGAGGCGGTCACTGTCTATCCGGACTGGCGTCCGATCGCACAAACGGGCTATTAACCCGGTTGCCTGCCAATCGCCTGCGTCAATTGGGTGAGCTTTGCCGGGGAACATAGTGAATTTACGTGGTAATCTCACACTAGGATTTCATATACTTTAACGGCTAGCGCGACAAAGTCCGCTCATTGCCGGTACCTTAAGGTTTTATTCGGGATATCACATTAAATTACAACAAGTTATCGGTTCTACTTAAAATTATACTTAACAAACATCCAGGTTATTGCTAACTCGAATATGGACTCGAATCATCCAGTTTCCCCGGTTCCGCCGCCGCGGCCGAATGCACTGTCAAACGAGTCGTTAAGCGCCCTCGATCACGCGCACGTCTGGCATCCCTATAGCGCCATGCATAACACTTCGGCGGTTTATCACGTCGACTCCGCCGCGGGCGTTATCTTGCAGTTGGCCGATGGGCGACAACTAATCGACGGTATGTCGTCCTGGTGGTGCGCAATCCATGGCTATAATCACCCGCGTCTGAACCAGGCCGCAGAACGGCAGCTGCAACAAATGGCGCATGTCATGTTCGGCGGCTTGACCCATGCCCCGGCGATATTGCTGGTTGCAAAGCTGCTCGAGCTGACGCCCGAAATACTGCAATCGGTATTTATTTCCGATTCCGGGTCGGTCGCGGTCGAGGTTGCGATGAAAATGGCAATTCAGTACTGGAACGCAAAAGGCCAACCCGAGCGCCAGCACTTCGCCAGCCTGCGTGGCGGCTACCACGGGGATACTCTCGGTGCGATGTCGGTTTGCGATCCGGTCACCGGTATGCACAGCCTGTTCAACTCGGTTTTGACCCGGCAGTTTTTCATCGACCGGCCGGCGAGTCGTTTCGGTGAAGCCTGCACCCGGCAAGACATCGAGCCCCTCGAAGCGGCCTTGCAACAACATCATCGGCAAATCGCGGCATTGATTCTCGAACCCGTTGTGCAGGGGGCGGGCGGTATGTATTTTTACGCGGCGGATTACCTACGACAGGCGCGCGAATTGTGCGATCGCTACGAGGTGTTGCTGATCGCCGATGAAATTGCCACGGGATTTGGCCGCAGCGGCAAACTCTTTGCCTGCGAACATGCCGCGATAACGCCCGATATCATGTGTGTCGGCAAAGCGCTCACGGGCGGCTATATGAGCCTTGCCGCCACCCTGACCACCGCCGAAGTCAGCGACAGCATAGACTGCGGCGATCCCGGCGTCTTCATGCACGGCCCCACCTACATGGCTAATCCGTTGGCCTGCGCAACTGCCCTGGCCAGTATCGAATTGCTGCTGGAATCGGATTGGCAACAGCGGATCGGAGAGATCGAACGGCAATTGCGGCAAGGGCTGTCGCCTTGTGAACAAATGCCGCAGGTGGCCGAGGTCCGCTGTCTCGGAGCGATTGGCGTTGTCGAAATGAAAGAACCGGTCGAGATGTCGGTTATCACGCGCCAATTTGTCGATGCGGGCGTCTGGGTACGACCTTTCGGCAAGCTGGTTTACCTGATGCCGGCCTATATCATTACCGACGCTGAGCTGGAACAGCTATGCCGCAGCGTGGTCGAGGTCGTTGCCCGGCAGGTCGATTAAGATTTCGACTGGATTGCCGATACCGTCCCTATGAGGTGTCAATGAAAATCTCTCGGATTTTGATCTTGCTGGCGCTGGGCCGGGTCTTGGCGGGCTGCGTCGAAACCTCGGTGATCGCGGCGCAACCGGGTGCGAACCTGCCCAGCGACGAAGTGCGTGTTTACTTTATCGAACGGCCGCAGTGTAATTTCGAAACCATTGCGCATATCCGCGTAAGCGGGGGCTTTGTCACGCTCGCAAGCATGTTGAGCAGTATGCGTAAGAAAGCCGCCAAGCTGGGGGCCGACGGCTTATACCTGCGGCATACGCAGCGACTGGATACAAAGGAGTTTCTGGGAACGGCCAGCGCAATCCGTTGCCTGCCTATCTAGAGGGGCGGGGTTAGTCTTCGTTTTTTTCTTCTTCTTCCTGCGGTTCGGCCTCGGGTGCATCCTGCATAATCTTTTCTTTCTCTTCAGGGGTTAAAATCACTGTATCTTCGTCTCCCATTGCAACCACCTCGGTAACAGATATTCAGATTGTTGTGTGAGCGTTGAGCGTCCCTCGGATTATATACCAGTTCAAGTACTTTTGTAGCCCGGTTTTACGCCGCAAAAATTTAACGCAACCGGTCTCATTCGGCACTCTTACGGATGTTACAATCGACGCCTTCGAGGCAACCGTTGGCACAGCGATATGGGTGACAAAAAAATCAGTGTAAGCGACAGCATGGGCCGGGTCGAAATTCCGGTAGACGCGCTTTACCAAGCGCAGACCCAACGCGCACTCGATAATTTCAAAATCAGCCCGTTGCGCCTGCCGCCGATAATGATAAAGGCGCTTGCGCTGGTCAAACAGGCCGCCGCCGCTGCCAATATCGAGCTGGGCAAACTCGATGCGGCACGCGGCGAGGCCATCGCCCAGGCCGCCGCCGCGATTGTCGCGGGCGAGCACGCGGATCAGTTTCCAATCGATGTCTTCCAGACCGGCTCGGGCACCAGCAGCAATATGAATCTGAACGAAGTCATCGCAACTATCGCTGCCGGCGAAACCATGGCGGTCGACCCGAACGATCATGTCAATATGGGGCAGAGTTCGAACGATGTGTTCCCTTCGGCGATACATATCGCCGCCTGTCTGGGCATTCACGAAAGCTTGCTGCCTGCCATGGGGATTCTCGAAGCGTCGCTGCTGCAACGCAGCGAACAGCATCAGGATACGATCAAGACCGGGCGTACGCACTTGATGGACGCGATGCCGATTTCGCTGTCCCAGGAGATATCCGCCTGGGCTTCGCAGATCAAAAACGATCGTTACCGCATCCAGACGAGTTTGACCCGCCTGCAGCAACTGGCGATTGGCGGAACCGCGGTCGGCACCGGCGTCAATACCAGTCCGGATTTCGGCGTCCGCGTGTGTCGTCAATTGCAATCCGCCACCGGTATTCGATTCACACCGATGGATAACTTGTTCGAGGGCTTGAGCACGCAAAACTCCGCTCTGGAACTAAGCGGCCAGCTGCGGGTTCTGGCCGCCTCTCTGACAAAAATCTGCAATGACCTGCGCTGGATGAATTCGGGCCCGTTAACGGGACTGGGTGAGATCGGACTCAAACCGCTACAGCCCGGTAGCTCGATCATGCCGGCCAAGGTCAATCCGGTGATCCCGGAGGCGGTGTTAATGGTCGCCGCCCAGGTCAACGGCAACGACGCCACCATCACGCATGCAGCCCAATCCGGTAACTTTCAGCTGAACGTCATGCTGCCGGTGATCGCCTATAACTTACTGCAGAGTATCGAAATTCTCGCCAGCGCCAGTCATCACTTGGCCGCGGCAATCGAATCCTTTAGCGTCAATCAGGACGTGATGACGCAAAATCTCGCGCGTAATCCAATTCTGGCGACGGCGCTCAATCCCGTCATCGGTTACCGCAAGGCGGCCGAAATCGCAAAACAGGCACTCCGCGAAAACCGTCCTATACTCGAAGTAGCGGTAGAAATGACCGATATCGACAAATCCGAACTCGAGGCTTTGCTCGATCCCGGCAAATTGGCGCGAAATATTCAGAAAAAACCGGAGTAAGTCGCTTGCCTATTTGATGTTTTACTTCTAGACTTTTGTCTAAATTTTTGAAATTTAAAGGTTTATCTTGATTAGGATATCCTCAGGATTCGAATCGATTTTCGTTCCGAAACACTTGATTGCAGCGCTGTTTTTGTGCGCCACAGCAATCAGTCCGCCAATCCAGGCGAGTATCGAACACCAGCGTTTGCTGTTTCACGATGCTGCACTCGCACTCGAACTCAATCAAATCAGCAAGTTCAACCGCTTGCTCAAACTTCTCGACGATTATCCGGCGAAGCCCTATCTCGAATACGACGCCTTCAAACGCAAGGTCAAGCAGATCAAACCCCAGCAGGCGGAGCTGTTCTTTCGACGCTTTGCGGATTATCCGTTTGTTTACCATGCTCGTGGGAAATGGCTGAATGCGCTGGCACGGCGCGGTGATTGGGAAAATTTTCTCGAGTTTTTCGACGACCGTGAAAGCACCCGGCTGCGCTGCCTCGCGTTTCGCGCCAGGTTAAAGCTGGGGCAGGTCGAAGGCCTAAACGATGAAATCGCCAAGGTCTGGCTGCGTGGCTATTCGCAACCGGCGTTCAAGCACTTGCTCGCAAACCATGCGGAGCCCGAGAAAATCATCTGGTTGCGGATCGAAAAGGCCTTTAAGTCGCGCCGACCTAACCTGGCCCGCTATCTCAGTAAAAAACTCGAACCACAATCCCGCGCCATTGTAGAGACCTGGTACCAGGCGCATCTGCGCCCGGAACGCTCGCTGAAGAAACTCGCGGATAAGCCGGATACCGAGCGCAATCGAGCAATTATCGTGCACGCCATCGATCGCCTGGCGCGCAAAGACAGCCTCAAAGCGCTGGAGTTTTGGAACCTGATTCGCGATCAATTCGCCTTTAGTCAACAACAGCGAGATCACAGCCAGTTGCGTATCGCGTTGTCGGCCGCCTATCAACACGAACCCGTAGCGCGCGCTATTGTCGAACCTCGATCCGGCGAGCATGAATGACCAGGCCCATTTGTGGCTGGCGCGCATTCAGCTGCGCAGCAGCGACTGGTCCGGATTGAACCAAACCATTAACCGTATGCCCGCGCATCTACACCAGGAAAACGAATGGCAATACTGGTTATCACGTACGCTCGAGGCCGACGGCCAGTTGGTCGATTCGCTGGGCCTGCTCGAACAACTCTCTCACAAAAGCAGCTATTACGGATTTCTGGCCGCCGACAAACTCAAGCGCAACTACCATATAGAGCAGGAGAACGCCGCCAGTGACGAGGTCGACGAAGATGCATTCTTAACGGCCAATCCCCACTTGCTGCGCGCGCGGGAACTCTATTTTCTGGACCGGCTGGTCGATGCTAAGCGCGAATGGTTCCAGGCTTTACGCTACCTCGACCACGGCGGCATCAAGCAGGCGGCAACCTTGGCATCGAAGTGGAAGTGGCACGATAGCGCCATACGCACCGTCGCCAAAACTCCGCATCGGAAAGACTACAGCCTGCGCTTTCCGATGCCTTACAAGCGGCAGGTACTCGAATTCGCCCAGTCGCGCGAGCTCGACCCGTCGCTCATTTACGGAGTAATGCGCCGCGAGAGCCTGTTTGACCCGCTCGCGCGTTCCAGTGTGGGCGCGCTGGGGCTGATGCAGTTGATGCCAAGCACCGCTCGCCTGGTAGCACGAAGGCTCGGCATGAAACGTCCGCGTAAATCGGACATCCTGCGGGTCGATAACAATATTCGCATGGGTACCCACTACCTGAAAACGGTGATGAACCGGTTCGACAACAATGTAGCTCTGGCCGCGGCGGCCTATAATGCGGGACCGCGAAACGTGAAACGCTGGTTGCCGAGAGAATCGGCGATGTCTGCCGACCTGTGGGTCGAAACGGTACCTTTTACCGAAACCAGGAATTACATACAGGCGGTACTGGCCTACTCGACGGTGTTCGACAAGTCGCTGGGGAAAAATACCTTGATGTCCAGTCGGATGGGTGATATCAAGCCCGAGTACTAGTCGCTAACTCGGCCCGATGAAAATATACGGCGATATCTATTCCGGAAATTGCTACAAGCTTAAACTGATTTGCGCGCTGCTCGAGATCGAGCACGAGTGGATTCCGGTCGACATCATGCGCGGCGAAACCCGCGAAGATCATTTCCTCAGGCTCAACCCGGTCGGCCAGATCCCGATCTGTGTAACCGACGAGGGCCAGACCCTGACCGAGTCCAACGCGATCCTCTATTACCTGGGACAGGATAGCGATTTATGGCCCACCGATCGACTGGCGCAGACGCGTGTACTCGAATGGCAGTTTTTCGAACAATACAGTCACGAACCGGCCATCGCCGTAGCGCGATTTATCAAGATTTACCTGGGGATGCCGGAAAATCGGCGGCACGAGTATGAAACCAAACTCAAGAGCGGTTACCGGGCGCTGGATTTGATGGAGCGCCATCTCGATGCTCATGACTTTCTGGTAGGCCAAAACTGCAGCATCGCCGATATTTCGTTGTTCGCCTACACGCATGTTGCCGAGGAGGGTGGATTCGAGCTATCATCCTACCCGGCGCTCAGGACCTGGATAACCAATATTCAACAGCTTCCCGGCTTTGTCGCCATGCCTCCGGCCTCTGCTAGATAAAACCGCGGACCTATGCACAAAATATCTCTGTGATTAGAATGCGTAAGCGCGTGACGTCAGCACATTTTTTTCATTCACCAGCGAACCCAAGACCGTGAACAATTCGAACCAACTCGACAAAATCAGAAACGAACTCGGCTTTATCGCCGCACTCGACCAGAGCGGCGGCAGTACGCCCAAGGCGCTGGCCAACTATGGTGTAGACGCCTCAGCCTATGGCAGCGACGAAGAGATGTTCGACGTCGTTCACGCCATGCGTACCCGCATCGTGACCAGCCCGGCCTTCAATGGGGATCGAATCATGGGGGCAATTCTATTTGAAAACACCCTGGATCGCGAAATCGGCGGGCAGGGCAGTGCCGATTATCTATGGAATGAAAAGCGGGTGGTGCCGTTCCTCAAAGTCGACCAGGGTCTGGCCGAGGAAGACCATGGCGCCCAACTCATGAAACCCATGCCCGGACTGGATGCGTTGTTGCAAAAGGCAAGGCAGAAGAATGTTTTCGGCACCAAGATGCGCTCGGTAATAAAAACCGCGGACCCGCAAGGGGTTAGCGCTGTCGTCGCGCAACAGTTCGAAATAGGCAGTCAAATTGTCGCCGCGGGCCTGGTGCCGATTATCGAACCGGAGGTCGACATCAACAGCCCGCAAAAATCGGCCACCGAGGATTTGCTCAAAACCGAAATACTGGCGCATTTGGATCGGCTCGGAGAAGGGCAACTGGTTATGCTTAAACTGACCTTGCCGGAACAGGATAACTTTTATGCGGATTGCATTCAGCACGCCAATGTGCTCAAGGTGGTTGCGCTGTCTGGCGGTTACTCCAGAGAGGAAGCCAACCAGCGGCTAGCGCGACAGAACGGCATGGTCGCGAGCTTTTCACGCGCGCTCACCGAAGGCTTGAGCGCCGGTCAGACCGATGAGGAATTCGACCGGATGCTGGACGCATCGATTGCAAGTATCTACCAGGCTTCCTGCAGCTGAGCGCATCCGGGGAAAACCAAACCAATGAAAACCAAGATAATCCTTATTTGTCTCGTTACCCTGATGTCGGGTGCCTGCGCAACCACGATGAAACTCAGCGCAGGCGGCGAAAAAGTGCGGGTCCTGGACCCGAGCGAAGTCAGCAGCTGCCGGGAACTCGGCAAGACCAATACTTCGGTTACCTGGGTATTGCTCGGTATCGCGCGACCCGTGGAAACCGTCAGTAAGGAATTGCGGCTGGTGGCGCGCAACAGCGCCGCGCGCATGGGCGGCGATACTATCGTGCCGTTGACGGTGATCGATAAAGGCGAACAGACTTTCGAGGTCTACAAGTGCGTCAACCCGGACGGCTAGCAGCGTCCCGCCGATTAATAGTCATTCCCGCGCAAGCGGGAATCTTATAACGCGTCGTCTTTACGAGATCCCCGCTTGCGCGGGGATGACTTTATGGAGCGGGATCTGGTAACGCGTCGTCTGTACGAGATCCCCGCTTGCGCGGGGATGACTTTATGGGGCGAGATCTGATAACGCCCGGTCTTTACGCGATCCCCGCTTGCGCGGGGATGGCACTCTTGCTACTGGTTTTGCACCATGATGACATGGTCCAATAGATTGATACCACCCAGTTAAGAGATAATGAAACTTAACTGAGGTAACGATAGATGACAACGAGAAAGAAATATACGAAAGAATTCAAACTGGATGCAGTGAGCCTGGTAACT